>JAESFR010000113.1_pt1 | contig 85212 bp, 85 predicted proteins | sample 9266191 | NCBI WGS metagenome assembly JAESFR01 (sample SAMN14503063, study PRJNA617104) | algae metagenome | isolation source: Pleurocapsa minor HA4230-MV1 and co-occurring heterotrophs from cement on... | place: USA: Nuuanu Pali Lookout, Hawaii | collected 2009-07-20
ATTTCAAACAACACCCGACAACAACCACCACAAGCGGATGGCTGATACATCGAATGCTTTCACCAAAATAAATTCGGCACTGACATTCATCGACACACTGTTGAGTTCTCAAAGAACACGCACACACTCTCACCCCACGAACACGCAGTCCGTCGGCCTCGAGGGCAACTGTTCCAGCGTATCCCAGCTTGGTCTCGGACACAAGGCCCGACTCTTGGGGGACACAACCTGCCGAGCCACACGTCCAACCTCGTTCACCCAGTCCGTGAAGACCGGGTCGGTGTCCGTCGCTCTGACTCGACAAAAGTTACGCCACCAACCACACCAACGCAAATCGGCAGGTCGACCGACGGTCTTGGGGCATTTACGCAGCTCGACCTCGTAGCGTCACGTCATCGGTCCCGCCTCGCGCTGCAACAGCCGCATGTGATGACAGCCACAGCCCGATCTGCCTCTCCTGCAACAGCGTTCACCGCCGAAATGCGTTCCGGCCCAGAGCATCTACATGGTCCGGCACCGGTATTTCTTCCGCGAGATCCTCGGCAGGTTCGGCGTCACCGAGCGCCTCCCACACCGGGACGACGCCCGCCCACACGTCGCTCTGTCGAATGTCGTGGTCGTCGTCGGCGGGTCCACCGGTCCGCGATTTCACCGACGCCTCGTACATCGGAAGCGCCAGTATCGCGGTCGCAGCAAGCTCCTTCCTCGTATGCGAACGCAGATGCGCGCTCCTTCCGGGGACCACCTGATCGACTATCGCGTCCAGCGCCCGAATCCGTTCATCGGTGTCCTCCACTCTGCGGGGCCGGCCGACTACGACGGCACTTCGGTAATTCATCGAATGGTGGAATGCCGATCGAGCAAGGACGAGTCCGTCGACGACGGTCGTAGTGACGCAGATGTCCTGCTCGAGAGCATCGATCATGCTGCGTGATGCCACTGATCCGTGGAGATACAGCGTGCCCTCCCTGTCCGGACCGTTGGGATCCACGCCGAACACCGTCGGTACGACGCGAGGCAATCCAGCCACGACCACGCCGACATGACAGATGCGCGCCGAGCGTAGGACGTCGAGCAACGTTGCCCGTTCGAGGCTGGCACGGTTGCTACCCCGCATCACTACGGTTCGCGCTGTCGGGGAAAGAGGCACGTCGTCGACTGTCATGATTCACAAGATGCCGGACAAGTGGCCTTCTGTCATGGTCCAATCAAGGCAAACTTGTTCAGGCCACTTCGTCGAGAAAGCCAAGGGATACCGAAGCTCCATGCTCCCGATCTCTCTGTCGATCACCATCGACCGCGCCGACTCTCGGACGCTTCCCGTGCAGTTGGCCGATCGCATCCGATCCGCAATCGACGACGGAGAGCTGCAACCCGATTCTCGATTACCCAGTACCCGAGCACTTTCCGTCGATCTGGGCATTGCGCGTGCGGTCGTCGAGAAGGCTTACGAACAGCTCGTCGCGGAAGGATGGCTCGATCCCCGGCGCGGTTCGGGCAACTATGTCCGACGTATCCCCCGCGCAGGTCGGTCGGTGGCGGTGTCGCCGAGTGCACAAGCACCACCACGAACTCCCCCGCGCATATCGCTCCGTCCGGGAATCCCGTGGACTCCGCCCTCGGCGTCGGATGCCTGGAAGCGCGCATGGCGCGACGTCGGCAGCACACCGCCCCCGGCCGACTATCCCGATTCTGCCGGCACGCTCGAGCTCAGAACTCGCGTCGCCGAGCTTCTGCGCCGCGCACGCGGCCTTCACACCACCCCGGCGTCGATCGTGATCACGACGGGCAGCATCCATGGTCTCGATCTCGCCCTGGGTGCGCTTTCGGTTGCCGAGTCGATCGAACATGTTCTGGCACTGGAGAATCCGGGCTACAAGTCCGCTGCTGCGCTTGCGACGCACCGCGGATGGTCCGTACACGACGTTTCTGTCGACGGCGCCGGCCTGATCGTCGAACAGCTCGGCTCGGCTCCCCCGCGGACACCAGCGGTGTACGTCACGCCGTCGCACCAGTACCCGACCGGGGCCTTCATGCCCATCGGCCGCCGACGCGCCCTGGCAGACTGGGCCCGCGACAACGATTCGATGATCATCGAGGATGACTACGACTCCGAATTCCGTTATGGTGCAGCACCTTTACCCACTGTGGCCGAACTGGCACCCGACCGAACCGTCTACCTCGGCACCGTCTCCAAGACCCTCGGTGCCGGGATACGTCTCGGCTGGATGGTGGCACCCCGGTCGATGGTCGACCTCATCTCGGCAACGCGCCGCGCAATCGGCGATCTTCCATCGGTTCCCGTTCAGCAGGCAATGACGTCGATGCTGCGGGACGGCGAATGGGACAGAGCCGTTCGAACGGCGCGACGGCTCTATCGCACCCGCGACCGCATGGTCGCCGCAGCGCTAGCCAGGTTCGGCGAGCTCCGGGGAGTAGGAGCCGGACTGCACACGGTGCTGGTACTCGATTCCGACGCAGCCCGTACCGTCGCTTTGTCCTGCGCCACGAAGGGTGTGGACGTACCGACGCTCGAGCACTCGACCCGCTCGCCCACAGCGCGCGGTGGAATCGTCGTCGGATACGGCTCCGTCTCCGACGACGAATTGGATTATGCCATCAGCATATTGGTCGAGGCGCTGGAAGCCGCGCTACTCAGCTGACGCGCTCGATGCTGCCACCGAGTGCACTCAGGTTCTCCACGAATCTCGGATAACCGCGATCGATGTGAAACACGTCGTGCACCTCCGTCGTGCCGTCGGCCACCAATCCCGCGAGCACAAGACCCGCTCCGGCTCGGATATCGGAGGACCACACCGGCGCACTGGACAGCTGCGGCACACCGCGAACCACCGCATGGTGTCCATCGGTACGCGCGTCGGCCCCCAGCCTGATCATCTCCTCGACGAACCGGAATCGAGCCTCGAAGACGTTCTCGGTGATCATCGACGTGCCGTCGGCGACGGTGGCAAGCCCGATGGCCATCGGCTGCAGGTCGGTCGGGAACCCTGGATACGGAAGCGTCGCGAAATTGACCGCCCGCGGCCGCTCGCGCTGAACGACGCGGAAGCCGTCCGGCTCGCTGGTGACCTCGGCACCGGCAGATCTCAGCTTGTCCAACACCAACGACAGGTGCTTGGGATTGACACCACGGACTCGCACATCCCCACGCGTCATGGCAGCGGCGATTCCCCAGGTCGCAGCAACGATGCGATCGCCGATCACCCGATGGGTCGTCGGCTTCAGCGCGCTCACACCACGGATGGTCAAGGTCGACGTGCCGGCACCACGGACGTCGGCACCCATCTCGTTGAGCATGTTGCACACGTCGACGATGTCCGGCTCACGCGCGGCGTTGTCGATGACCGTCTCCCCGGTGGCCAGGACTGCGGCCATCAGGATGTTCTCGGTGGCACCGACGGACGGAAAAGCCAGTCTGATGTTCGCGCCGCGCAATTCGTCTGCTTCGGCGACGACACACCCGTGCTGAATCTCGCTGCGCGCCCCGAGCAGTTGAAGACCCGACTGGTGCATGTCGAGGGGACGCGACCCGATCGCGTCACCACCCGGCAGTGCCACAACTGCTCGCTTGCACCGCGCAACCAGCGGTCCCAACACGCACACCGACGCTCGGAACTGGCGAACTGCCGCGAAATCGGCGTGATACTTCGGCATGGCAGGCGTGGTGATGTGAACGACCGATCCCTCCAACTCGACCTCACAGCCGAGCCCACGCAACACCTCTGCCATCAGTGGCACGTCCAGGATGTCGGGGCAATTGGTGATCGTGCTCGTACCCTCTGCCAGCAGCGCCGCCGCCATCAATTTGAGGACGCTGTTCTTCGCACCACCGACCGCCACCTCACCGACGAGGCGATTACCACCGTTGACCAAAAAGCGTTCACTCACGTCGACAGCGTAGCCAGCGGGACCGGCCGACACCCGCGCGGTACCGTAGCGCCCATGGCCGTCCACCTCACCCGCATCTATACGAGAACCGGCGACGACGGGACCACCGGGCTGAGCGATTTCTCGAGGGTGTCCAAGAACGACGAACGACTGATTGCCTACGCTGACTGCGACGAGACCAACGCCAGCCTCGGTGTGGTTCTCGCACTGGGCAACCCGCCCGAATCGGTCCACTCGGTGATCCGCACGATCCAGAGCGATCTTTTCGACGCGGGCGCCGATCTGTCGACTCCGGTCCTCGAGAATCCGCAGTACCCGCCACTGCGCATCGATCAGAGCTACGTGGACCGCCTCGAAGGGTGGTGCGACGAGTTCAACGAGGATCTTCCTGGACTGACGTCGTTCATCCTGCCCGGCGGAACGCCGCTGGGAGCGCTGCTTCACGTATCGCGAACGGTGGCCCGACGCGCGGAGCGGTCGGCGTGGGCTGCTGTGCACGCAAGCCCGGAGACAACGAGTGCCTTGCCTGCGAAATACCTCAACCGGCTCTCGGACCTACTGTTCATTCTGAGCCGCTACGCCAACCCCGAAGGCGACGTCCAGTGGGTTCCCGGATCGAGCCGCACGTCGGGTGAACCGACTACCGACGAGAGCTGATCAGGCCGCAGGCCTGCGGCGACGCGAGCGGCCGGAGGGCCGAGACTCGACCCAGGACAGGAAAGCGGTCAACGCACTTCTGTCCAGGGCGATCTCGAAATATTTGCCGTTGTCGGACAGTTCCAACACCGCGATGTCGGGAGTCATGATGTCGAACTCGGTGTCCCGTGGGGCTCGTCGATCACCCACGTGAATGTCCTGCCGACCCAGGCGGTGATCAGGGCCGGGGCGAAGACTCGACAGCTTGAAGAAGACGAGCGTGTTGTCGCCGTACCGGATGATGCCGTGACGCCAACCTGCGCCGCCGTCCGACGGCAACACCCGCATGATCGCCGCGGTTCCACCGCGGCGAAGAACCATCAGACGGTACGCGAAAGCCGCGACGAGCCCTGCGAGCAGCACAACCAGAATGATCAGAACAATCAATCCGTAGTGCATCGCAGGTCTCGTCGCGGCTTCTCGTGAACCTAGGACCGCTCGACAGCGCGGATACGACCCTTGGCCACCGCAATGGCCTCGACGTCGTCGCCGTTCTCTGCCACTACAGCCCGTGCCGCCTCGACATCGATGTCGTCGGCGAAATCGGCCGATTCTGCCAGCACGGTGACCGTCTTGCCCGTCACCGACAGGAATCCACCGTGGACGGCTGCGATGAGCTTCTCGCCGTCCGTGGTCGTGATCGACACCGTGCCACCCTCGATCAACTGACCGAGGACGGGCTCGTGGCCCAGCATGATGCCGATCTCACCTTCGGTGGTCTGAGCGCTGACGATGGTCGCGGTACCGGACCACAGCTTTTGCTCCACAGCGACCAGGGAGACCTCCATGCCGCTCTTCTCGGAAGAAGTCACGTCGGTCTACTTTCCGGCCATCTTCTTCGCGGCTGCCTCGACATCGTCGAGACCGCCACAGCTGTTGAAGGCCTGCTCGGGAAGGTGGTCGTACTCACCCTTGGTGACCTTGTCGAATGCCTCGATGGTGTCGGAGAGCGACACGACCGAACCGGCCTCGCCGGTGAACTTCTCGGCAACGATGAAGTTCTGGCCGAGGAACTTCTGGAGGCGACGTGCGCGGCCGACCAGAACCTTGTCCTCTTCCTGAAGCTCGTCCATACCGAGGATGGCGATGATGTCCTGCAGTTCCTTGTACTTCTGCAGGATCCGCTTGACCTCGTTGGCGACGCGGAAGTGCTCCGCGCCGACGATGCCGGGCTCGAGGATGCGCGAGGTGGAGCTCAGCGGGTCCACAGCGGGGTAGATACCCATCTGCGAAATCGGACGCGAGAGCTCGGTCGTCGCATCGAGGTGCGCGAACGTCGTGGCCGGGGCCGGATCGGTGTAGTCGTCGGCGGGAACGTAGATCGCCTGCAGCGAGGTGATCGAGCGTCCACGGGTCGAGGTGATGCGCTCCTGGAGCTCACCCATCTCGTCCGCCAGCGTGGGCTGGTAACCGACGGCCGACGGCATGCGACCGAGAAGGGTCGACACCTCCGAACCGGCCTGGGTGAAGCGGAAGATGTTGTCGATGAACAGAAGAACGTCCTGTCCCTGAACATCGCGGAAGTACTCCGCCATGGTCAGTGCCGACAACGCCACGCGCATACGCGTGCCGGGCGGCTCGTCCATCTGACCGAAGACGAGGGCGGTGTCCTGGAGGACGCCCATCTCTTCCATCTCGAGGTGAAGGTCGGTGCCCTCACGGGTGCGCTCGCCGACTCCTGCGAACACCGAGGTGCCGGAGAACTCGCGTGCGATACGAGTGATCATTTCCTGGATCAGAACGGTCTTGCCGACGCCGGCACCACCGAACAATCCGATCTTTCCGCCCTTGACGTACGGGGTCAGAAGGTCGATGACCTTGATGCCGGTCTCGAGGATCTCTGTCTTGCCCTCGAGCTGATCGAAGGCTGGTGGCTTCCGGTGGATGCCCCACTGCTCGCCGTCGCGGCCGAGTCCGGGGGTGTCCAGGCAGTCACCGAGGGCGTTGAACACGTGGCCCTTGACGACGTCACCGACGGGAACCGAGATCGGCTTGCCCGAGTCGACGACTGCAGTGCCGCGGACGAGTCCGTCGGTGGGCTGCATCGAGATGGTGCGAACCAAGTTGTCGCCGAGGTGCTGTGCGACCTCGAGCGTCAGGGTCTTGGCCACGGTCGGCAGAGTGATCTCTGCGTTGAGGGCATTGAACAGTGCGGGAATCGAGCCGCGCGGGAACTCGACGTCCACAACGGGGCCGATGACCCGAACGACACGGCCGGACTGTGTGTCCGCTCCGCTCGCGTTCTCTTGGGCTACTGCTGCGGTCATTGCTTAGTCACTTCCTGCGCTGTCGGCCAACGCGTTGGCGCCACCGACGATTTCGCTGATTTCCTGGGTGATCTGGGCCTGCCGAGCCTGGTTGGCCTGGCGGCTCAGGGTCTCGACCAATTCGTTCGCGTTGTCCGTCGCTGCCTTCATGGCGGTACGACGCGCCGCGGACTCCGACGCTGCTGCATCGAGCAACGACGCGTAGATCCTGGTGCTGATGTACTTGGGCAGCAGCGCCGAGAGCAGAGTTCCTGCTTCCGGCTCGAACTCGTACTGTGCCTGCACATCTGCGTTCGGCGAGTCGCTCAGCGCATCTGCACCCATCTCGAATTCCTCGTCGGTGTACGAGATTTCGAGCGGTGCCATACGGCGAACTTCGGGCTTCTGCGTGAGCATCGACACGAAGCGGGTGTAGACGATGTGCAACTCGTCCACGCCCTCGACGGTGCCTTCACCGTTGGGAGCGTCGACCTCGGTGCCCGAGCCGGCCATGAACAGCTCGACCAGGTGCCTGCTCGCCTTGGCCGCGTCGGCATATCCGGGCTCCTGCGAGAAGCCCGTCCAGGCACCCTTCACATCCCGCTCGCGGAATGTGTAGTAGCCCAGGCCTTTTGCGCCGAGGACGTAGATGACCGGATCCTTGCCCTCGGAACGGAGCAGCTGGAACAGCTCCTCCGTCTCCTTGAGCACGTTGGAGTTGTAGCCGCCGCACATACCGCGGTCGCTGGTCACGACCAGAACTGCAGCACGCTTGGGCTCGGGTCGCTCGTTGAGCAGCGGGTGATCGAGCGAGCTCGATGCACTCGCCAATGCGGAGAGCACCTTGGTGATCTCTTCCGCATACGGCTTCGATGCGGCAACGCGGGCTTGAGCCTTGGTGATTCGCGATGTCGCGATCAACTCTTGTGCTTTGGTGATCTTCTTGGTCGAGTTGACCGACTTGATGCGGGAGCGAAGCTCGAGAATGCTTGCCATCTAGCTGTTCACGCTCCCTTCTGTACTCGTCTTGTCACCTGTCATCGCCGGCCTACTTGCTGACTGTCTTGCGGGTGACGTTGACCTGCTCCTGGCTGACCTCATCGGCGTTCAGGGTGTCGGCCTCCGCTTCGTTGACGACGCGGTTGCCGTCCGAATCGACGAATCCGGCCTTGAACTTCTCGGTCGCCTCGGTCAGTGCCTTCTGGTTGTCCTCGTCGAGGGCCTTGCCGCCGGCAATGCTGTCGTAGACGCCGCCGGCATTGCGGTGCAGATCCTCGAGCAGCTCGGTCTCGAAGCGACGGACGTCGCCGACGGGCACCGAGTCGTACGTACCCTGGCCTGCGAGCCAGATCGAGACGATCTGATCTTCGACGGCAACCGGGGCGTACTGATCCTGCTTGAGCAGTTCGACCAGACGTGCGCCGCGCTCGAGCTGTGCCTTGGAGGCCGCGTCGAGGTCGGAAGCGAACGCCGAGAAGGCTTCCAGCTCGCGGAACTGAGCGAGCTCGAGGCGAAGAGATCCGGAGACCTTCTTCATGCCCTTGGTCTGTGCCGCGCCGCCGACTCGGGACACCGAGATGCCGACGTTGATCGCGGGACGGACGCCCTTGTTGAACAGGTCCGATTCCAGGAAGACCTGGCCGTCGGTGATGGAGATGACGTTGGTCGGGATGTACGCCGAGACGTCGTTGGCCTTGGTCTCGATGATCGGCAGAGCCGTCAACGATCCGCCACCGAGCTCGTCGGACAGCTTCGCCGAACGCTCCAGCAGACGGGAGTGCAAGTAGAAGACGTCACCGGGGTATGCCTCGCGGCCCGGCGGGCGACGCAGCAGCAGCGAGATGGCGCGGTATGCCTCGGCCTGCTTGGTCAGGTCGTCGAACACGATGAGGACGTGCTTGCCCTGGTACATCCAGTGCTGGCCGATGGCCGAGCCGGTGTACGGGGCGAGCCACTTGAAGCCGGCCGAATCGGACGCGGGAGCCGCGACGATGGTCGTGTATTCGAGTGCGCCCTGCTCTTCGAGTGCAGCCTTGACGCCTGCGATCGTGGAGCCCTTCTGGCCGATGGCGACGTAGATGCAGCGAACCTGCTTCTTCTCGTCACCGCTCTCCCAGTTGGCCTTCTGGTTCAGGATCGCGTCGATGCAGACCGCGGTCTTGCCGGTCTTGCGGTCGCCGATGATGAGCTGACGCTGGCCGCGGCCGATCGGGGTCATGGCGTCGATCGCCTTGATGCCGGTCTGCAGCGGCTCCTCGACGGGCTGACGCTCGAGCACCGAGGCAGCCTGCAGTTCGAGGGCGCGGGTCTCGGAGGACTCGATGTCGCCGAGGCCGTCGATGGGCTTGCCCAGAGGATCGACGACGCGGCCGAGGTAGCCGTCGCCCACGGGGACCGACAGCACGTCTCCGGTGCGCTTGACTTCCTGGCCTTCTTCGATGTGCTCGTAGTCACCGAGGATGACGGCACCGATCTCGGTGGCATCCAGGTTCAGCGCGACACCGAGGACTCCGCCGGGGAATTCCAGCAGTTCGTTGGACATCGCCGACGGCAATCCGGACACGTGAGCGATTCCGTCGCTCGTGTCCGTAACCGTGCCGACCTCCTCGCGGGAAGACTCCGGTGAGTAGCTCGCGGTGAAGTTATCGATCGCGCTACGGATCTCGTCGGAGGAGATCGTCAGCTCCGCCATAGTGTTTCCTGCTCTTCCTTCAAATGATCGCGGGGTGAAATGTCTCGAAAGTCGAGACGCTTCTTCTCGTTACTGTGTCCGTGTCGGACTATTTGAGCGTCTTTCGCAATGCAGCGAGGCGGCCTGCCCCGCTACCGTCGATGACCTCGTCGCCGATACGAACGACAAGTCCGCTGAGCAGTTCGGTATCGACCTCGACATGCACCGTGACCTGCTTGCCGTACGTGCGGGTCAAGGTGGCCGTCAGCTTCTCGAGCTGACTGTCGCTCAGTGGTGCTGCGCTCCGGACGTGTGCCACCGCGCGGTCGCGCTGTTCGGCGGCCAGATCGGCCAGACCGTTGAGTATGTCGGCGGGGGCCGCCTTCCGCGGACGCGTCACAGCCTGAACTGCGAGCGCCTCGGTGACCGCGGTGACCTTGCCGTAGAGCAGACGACCGAGCAGTTCGCGCTTGGCCTGCGAAGGCTTCGAGCGATCCGACAGGGCCTGCTCGAGCTGCGGGTTGGCAGCGATGATCCGTCCGAGCCGGAACAGTTCGTCCTCGACCGTGTCCAACTGATCCTGATCGGCCGCGGCGCGAAGCAGAGCTTCACGACCCAGCTCGACCAGCGAGTTCAGCAGGTCACGGGCGTTGGACCAGCTTTCGCCTGCCGCGGCCTTGACGATCGTCGCCGTTGCACTCGACACCTGGCCGGAGAAGACCTCTCCGGCCAGATCGCTTCGCCGAACGCCCTCGACCGACGAATCGGCAAGAGCGGTACGCAACGTGCGCTGCGCGTCGAGAGTCTCGACGACGGCGAACAACTCGGCACCGGTCTGAGCAGCGACGGCTGTTGCCTCGCCTGCCGACGCGGACCCCAGAGCTTCGTGGGCTACCGACCGCGTGCGGGCGAGTGCCTCACGAGAAGTTGCGTACATGGTTCGACTCACTTTCCGGATGCGGAGTCCGCGGTGACGGAATCCAACTCGTTGAGGAAGCGATCGATCGAACTGGAACGCTTCGCGTCGTCGGACAGCTGCTCTCCGATGACCTTCTCGGCGAGTTCGACGGCCGTGCGTCCCAGATCTCCCCGAAGTTCGGTGACGATCTGCTGACGCTGAGCAACGAGCTGATTGTGACCTGCAGCCACGATCCGGTCGCTTTCTTCCTGCGCCTTTTCCTTCATCTCGGCGAGAATCGCCTGCCCCTGGGTGCGCGCTTCCTCACGGATCTGCGCGGCCTCGGAACGGGCGTCGGCCAGCTGAGCGTGGTACTGCTCGAGTGCAGCCTTGGCTTCTGCCTGTGTCTCTTCGGCCTTCTTGATTCCGCCTTCGATGAGCTCGGAACGCTCAGCGAGAACCTTGGTGAAGCGCGGCACCACGTACTTCCAGAAGAGGAAGCCGATTGCCGCGACACAGACGATCGACCAAACGATGTCGTAGGTTGCGGGCAGAAGAGGGTTGTATTCCTCCCCCTCCGCCGCCAGCAACGTAATCGCGTTTGTCATCGCGCTCTCAGAGAATGAAGCCGGCGACGAGGCCGATCAGGGCGAGGGACTCGGTGAATGCGATGCCGAGGAACATGGTGGTACGGAGCTGACCGGCCAGCTCGGGCTGACGAGCGGTTGCTTCCATGTTCTTGGCGACGACCAGGCCGAGGCCGATGCCACCGCCGATCGCTGCGAGGCCGTAGCCGATGGCGCCGTATCCGCTTGCGGTGATTTCCTGCGCCTGGGCCAGAACTTCAAGGCTCATTGGGTTTTCCGTTCCCTTTCTTCGGTCCACATCCGGGTGTCGGAAGTGGCGGTGTAGCTGGTTCGGTCAGTTGGTCGGTCAGTGCGAGTCGGCGTGCAGCGACAGATCGATGTAGATCGCCGTGAGCAGCGCGAAGATGTAGGCCTGGAGGAAGATCACCAGCATCTCGAACATCGTGAACAAGAAGCCCATGATGAGCGAGGGTGCAGCGAAGATCTTCAGCCCGGCCGACGCCTCGAAGAGGAAGAACTGGGTCGCGCTGAAGAACAGCACGAGCATGATGTGGCCGGCCAGCATGTTGGCGAGCAGACGCACCGTCAGCGTGAACGGACGGAGTACGAAGTTCGAGACGAACTCGAGCGGGATCAGCAGCACGTGCATCGCGGGCGGAATGCCCGGGATGACGATGGTGCCCTTGACGAACTTTCCGACACCGAACTTCTTGACACCTGCGTAGATGAACGCGACGTACGCGACCGCGGCGAGCACGATCGGTAGACCGATGCGGGCATTCGACGAGATGTTCAGAAACGGAATGACGGCGCTCGCGTTCACCGCGAACACAGTGAAGAAGATGGTCATGATGACGGGCAGGAACCGACGACCCTGTTCTTTACCGAGCACATCTTCTGCGACGTGGATCCGAACGAAATCGAGAGCGATCTCTCCGACGTTCTGAAGACCACGCGGAACGATCTTCGGGCTGCGGAGGGCAACCACCATGAAGATGATCAGAATCGCCGACATCAGGATGCGGATCAGCATCAGCCTGTCGAGCTCGAACGGGGTCCCCTCGAACAGCACCGCGGGAGGAAAGAAATCGGATAGTGACGGCGGACTGTATTCCGCAGCCAGGGTGGTGACGCTCAGCGGTCTCTCCCGTGTTCGGGCCGCAGCCGGGTAGCGACTGCGGTTCGATCGGACAATGACGATCTATCAAGTCGACGAAAATCGGCTCGCAATCGTCAGAGGCTGAGGCCCGGTCTTCATCGGCCAAGCGTCTGTCGGGTGTCGGCGACTCACGTCGACTCGGCAACTCTCAGGGCGGAACCTTACGTTGCCGAAGTCGATGACTCCGGGCCTACTGTAAGGAAGCTCACGCTGACTGCTACCTGCGGGGGTCGAGTCCGGGGAAAAAGTCTCTTTCGTCCCGGTCTTGCCCGCCGCTTGATGCAAACTTTATCAACAGAACTACGACGTTGTGTAGGCGGCCCTCAGCTTAACCGATTACGACAGGCTGTCGTACTACCGATCGTCGGTCTTGTCCTCGGCGGGGACGCTGTCCACGTAGGCCACCTTGGTCTTGACGACCCCGAAGACCTCCGCACCGAGAACGACGACGAGTGCTCCCAGAATGGTCAGTCCCAACGAGTAACGGTTGTAGAAGTCGGCATCCTTGAGTGCGACCAGCACGATCAGGGCGATCACCATCTTCACCAACCAACCGCCCAACAATAGGGCTCCGACCGCCGAGGCCGGGAAACGCGTGGTCAGAGCAACCGACAACGCCGTCGTGATGACGAAGCCTCCGCCGATGGCCACACCGATGATCGATCCCCACAGGCCGGGCGTTCCAGCCGCGGCCACGGATATGCCCACACTCACCACGGTCAGCACCACCAGTCCGATGAGTCCGTATCGGACTGCGGCGCGCAGCGGCGCGAATTGATCGGGCATGGACTGCGGAGTGAAGGTCACAGTTGTCGAGGGTACCCAGCACGCGACCGCGAACAGCCGACGGGATCAGCCGCCCCGTCGAGCGCTTCGTACTCGCGACCCATGCGATCGATCCACCCTCAGTGTTGGTACAGCGGTGACGACCAGCGCGAACACCAGGCCGGCCGCGACCAGGAGCACCACGATTCGGCGATCCAACAGGGACGACCCCACCGCCCCGAAAGCGAGGACACCGACCCACAGATAGATCACCAGCACCACCCGGCGGTGCGAATGTCCGATCTGGAGCAGCCTATGGTGCAGATGCATCTTGTCGGGACTGAAGGGACTGCGCCCTGCTCGGGTGCGGCGGATGACAGCCAGCAGCAGGTCGAGGATCGGAATGAGCATCACCGCCCCGACCAGCAGCAGCGGCGACAGCAAACCCAACAGATCTCGTGGACCGTACGCCGTCAGCGGGATCCGCCCCGAGGCGCTCGTCGAGATCGTGGCCAGCGTCAGCCCGATGAGCATGGAGCCCGAATCTCCCATGAAGATGCGCGCGGGCTGAAAATTGTGCGGCAGGAACCCCAGGCACGCGCCCGCCAGCGCCGCTGCGATCAGCGCCGGTGGGTAGACGCCGACGTCGCCTCCCTGCTCTTGCAGCAACCCCACCGAGAAGATGCAGATGGCCACCGAGGAAATGAGCCCGAGACCGGCCGCCAGACCGTCGAGACCGTCCACGAAGTTCATCGCATTGACGATCACGACGGTGATCAGAACCGTCACCAGTCCGGCTTGCAGTTGATCGAGAACCAGGGTGCTGCCCGGCTGACCGGGCTCGCCTCCCCACGGCTGATACAAGACGACCCAACTGACCCCCATGATCACCAGCACACCCGCTGCCGTCACTTGGCCGACGAACTTGGTGAGGGCGTCCAGACCCCATCGGTCGTCGATGACGCCGACGAGCACGATCACGAAGCCCGCGACCAGCGCGGCCGGGATGTCGCGGTTGTAGGCGACATCGAATCCACGTGCCAGAGCGGGCAGCTGCGACGCGAACAGCAGCGCAGCCAGCATGCCCACGTAGATGCCCACTCCCCCGAGCCTCGGGGTCGCCTGTACGTGGACGTCACGATCACGTGGAACGGCGACGGCCCCGAACTTGACGGCGGCTACGCGGACCCCGCCGGTGGCGAAGAACGTGACCACTGCGGCAGTGAGAAAGACCAGCAGCAGTTCGCGAATCGGAACACCTGCACCCAGGTTCGACTGAGCCAGCATTTCGACGCTCATGCGGCGCGGACAGGCATGTCAGGACGCTCCCGGGACCAGGCTTTCGGCGGTGACACCGAGAACCTCGGCAATCTTCTCGGTGGGGATTGCACCGACCCGCAGAATTCGAGCTCGATCGCTCGTCAGATCGATGATGGTCGACGCCACCGCGTGATCGGCCGGTCCCCCGTCCAGATAGACAGCGGCCGAGCCGCCCAGTTGTTCTCGTGCCTCCGTCACGGTGGTGGCGGGTGGACTGCCGGAGATGTTGGCGCTGGACACCGCGAGTGGGCCGACCTCGCGCAACAGCTCGAGTGCAACCGGGTGCAGCGGCATCCTCAACATGACGGTGCCCTGGGCGTCGCCCAGATCCCAGGCCAGGGATGGAGCCTGCTGCACGACGATGCTCAGCGCGCCGGGCCAGAAGGCACGAATGAGATCTCGGGTGCGTGGTCGGACGCTCTGGACCAGTCCGTCGATGGTGTTCCACGATCCGACGAGCACGGGCACGGGCATGTCGCGTCCCCTGCCCTTCGCGCGGAGCAGATCCGTGACGGCGTTGCCGTCGAATGCATCGGCGGCGATCCCGTACAGGGTGTCGGTAGGCATCACGACGAGTCGGCCGGACTTGAGGGCACCGCGGGCAGCGGTCAATCCGGCAGCGCGCGCGTCGGCTTCACGGCAGTCGTAGACGGTACTCACGGCACCTATCCTTCCACCTTCGATAACGAAGTGATGTCAGGTGTCGCCCGCCTGCCGTTCCCGTCGTCAGGCCGAGGCCGGGTGTGCCCGTGCGGCGACGACGAAACGGGGCCTACCCGCCAGATCCGGATGCGCGGTGACCTCGGTGAACACTCGTCGCCTGGACAGCAACGCCGCAACCTCGCTGCCATTGGAGTCGTCGTGTTCGATCGCGACGCCACCGCCGATCCGAAGCCAGCGGGCGATGTTGGCGATCATCGGTTCGATGACCGCCAGTCCGTCCGCACCGCCGAACAGCGCCATGTGTGGATCGTGGTCGATCACCTCGGGATCGAGTTCTGCCCCCTCCGGGATGTAGGGCGGGTTGGCGACGATCATGTCGACTGCACCGTCGAGCTCGGTCAACAGGTCACGGGCCGTGACGTCGCCGTGGTGCAGTGCGATCGGGGTATCACCGAGGCCACTGCGCAGATCGGCATTGCGCCGGGCCCACGCCAATGCCGACGGGTCGAGTTCGACGGCATGGACGACGGCGTCGGGCCGAGCGTTTGCGATCGCCAGTGCCAATGCCCCCGAGCCCGTGCACAGATCGAGAATCACCGGCGGGTGGTGGTCGACGTTTTCGAGGAACGCCAGAGCCCAGGCCAACAACAATTCGGTTTCCGGTCGGGGCACGAACACGCCCGGTCCTACTTCGACGTCGATGTTGCCCAGCGACGTGGTTCCCGTGATGTATTGCAGCGGAATGCGTTTCGCGCGTTGCTCGACGGTTCGGAAGTACGCCTCGACGAGCTCGGGTTCCACGAGCGGCACCAGACCGAGACGGCCGCGATCGACTCCGACGAGGTGTGCGGCGAGCAGCTCCGCATCGACCCGTGGGCTCGGCACACCGGCAGCATCGAGCATCGATGTTGCTTCGAGGATGGCCAGACGTAACGGCTTGCGGCTCACTCGTACAGACTGCCACGAGGCTCCGACAGCCCGGTCACAAGCGCCCCAGCAACTCCGACTTCTTGGCGTGGAACTCGTCGTCGGTCAGGAAGCCCTTCCCGTGCAGACCCGCCAGTGCCTCGATCGCCGCCGTGATGTCGGAGATGTCAACACCCGACGGGTTGCTCCGGAGCGATTGGTTCGAGGACGGTTCCGAGGACGACGCGTGCGCGTGGGTCGGCGAGGCGGATTGCGGTGCCGGCTGGTTCTGCGAGTTCGTTCCACTCGACTGCTGGTCGACGCGAGGCAGGCTGCCGGCGGTGAACGTGCCGTACTGGCTGGTGAACTCCAGCGAGCCCGGTCCGCCGCCCTGCTGTTGCTGAACCCCGCCGATGGAGTGATCGAGAGTGTCGTACACGGCCAGTTCGCCGCCGACCGACACGGCGAGGCGTCGAGAACCCGGGAACACGGCGTACTGCGAGCCGTTCTGACCACCGCTCGAGCTCGGCGTACCGAGATCCGACGGCCACCACGAGCCGCCGCCGAACGAGTTGCCACCGAACGAGCCGCTGCCGGTTTCTCTGGGTGGGTACACCTGATGCTGCGAGAGCACCGCAGACAGATCGCGGCAGAGGCCGTCGACCCGGCTCTTGAGTCCGTGATCGAACATGTTGCCCACCATGGTCATTCCGCCGCGCATCCATTGCCCACTGCCGCCGAGCGCGGGAATGTTGAACTGCGCCATGCTGCCGCGGCCGTTGTTGACGGCGTCCAGCATGGTGCGAACGGCGTCGGTCGAGACGCCGTAGCGCGCCGACAGCTCGGACACGGCGTTCTCGCCTGCGGGGGTCAGGGCATGGTTCATCTCTGGTGTGCCTCTCGGGCGCTGTTACGGGGTCGAACCTGGCCGCCAGGGTAACGCACCGATCCGTGAATCAGCCCGGCGAAATCTGTAAAGCTTTGAGCCGCAGTTACTCTGCTTGCATGCGCGCATCGCGGTCTGCCTTGGCGAGCGCGTCGAGCAACGCATCCATTTCCCCGTCGAGCAGAGCGTCGAGGTTGTGTGCCTTGAAGCCGATGCGGTGATCGGTGATGCGGTTCTCGGGGTAGTTGTAGGTTCTGATCCGCTCCGAGCGGTCGACGGTACGCACCTGGCTGGCTCGACCGGCCGAGGCCTCTTCGTTGGCCGCTTCCTCCGCGGCCGCCTGTAGGCGAGCGGCGAGAACCTGCATCGCGCGCGCCTTGTTCTGCAGCTGCGAGCGCTCGTTCTGGCAGGTGACCACGATGCCCGTGGGCAGGTGCGTGAGCCGGACTGCGGAGTCGGTGGTGTTGACGCCCTGTCCACCCTTGCCCGACGAGCGGTACACGTCGATACGCAAGTCGGACTCGTCGATCTGTACCTCTTCGACTTCGTCCGGTTCGGGGTACACCAGGATGCCTGCCGCAGAGGTGTGTACACGCCCCTGCGATTCGGTCACCGGTACCCGTTGGACGCGGTGGACTCCGCCCTCGAACTTCAGCCGTGCCCAGACGCCGTCGAGGGGATCCTTGGTCTTGATCGACAACGTCGCGTCCTTGTACCCGCCAAGGTCGGAGACGTTCGCGTCGAGCACCTCCACGCGCCACCCGCGGCGTTCGGCGTAGCGCACGTACATCCGTGCGAGATCGGCCGCGAAGAGCGCCGACTCCTCGCCGCCCTCACCCGACTTGACCTCCATCACGATGTCGTCGCCGTCGTGCGGATCGCGCGGTGCCAGCAGGTCGGTCAGAGTCTGCTCGAGCTGCAGCACCGTCGCTTCGAGGTCGGGAATCTCGGCCGCGAACGACGAATCGTCGGCCGCCAACTCCCGTGCGGCTTCGAGGTCGTCCTGCGCGGAGGTCAGCTTGGTGTGCGCGGACATGATGGGGGCCAGTTCGGCGAATCTCTTGCCTGCTCTGCGGGCCGCGGACGGATCGTTGTGCAGAGCCGGGTCGGCGAGTTGCTGCTCGAGTCCGGAGTGTTCGGCGAGGATGTCGTCGATGGCCGAAGGCTTGTCTGTTCTCGCCATGGTGGTGACTCACTCTCCAACGCGGATGCAACTGAATGTGGACACAAAAAAGCCGACGCCCGTCCTGTGATGCACAGGACGGGCGTCGGCGAAACAGCTAGCTGTCTGCGTCGGCCTTCTTGCCGGCGCGCTTGCCGTAGCGAGCCTCGAAGCGAGCGACGCGGCCGCCGGTGTCGAGAATCTTCTGCTTGCCGGTGTAGAAGGGGTGGCACTGCGAGCAGACCTCGACGCTGATGCGCTCTTTGTCGGTGGTGCTTCGGGTCTCGAAAGTATTGCCGCAACCACAGACGACTGTCGTCAGTGTGTAGTCGGGGTGAATTCCTGCCTTCATGGTGTCCTTACCGTTCTCTCTAGTGGTCGCCGGGTCGTCTTCGCCGATCGAAGACGTGAACCGGAACCGGACTCGGCCGTTGATTATGCCAGAGCGTGCATCTGACCTGCTAATCGCCGGTACTTCTGTGCCGACAGATCCTTACAACGCGCGCACCTGTCGGCTTGTTCCCCGGACGCGACGTCCGGGGAACAACCGTCAGTCGTTCGCCCCGCCCGGCGCAGTCTTGGAGACTTCCATCAGGAACTCGAGGTTGTTCTTGCTCTTCTTCAAACGGTCGACCAGCAGGTCGATGGCTTGATGCGAGTCCAGTCCGGACAGCACGCGCCGCAGCTTGTGCACGACGGCAGCCTCGTCGGGAGCAAGGAGCAGCTCGTCGTGGCGGGTGCTCGACGGGTTGATGTCCACTGCCGGGAACACGCGGCGTTCGGCGATCTTGCGATCGAGCTTGAGCTCGGCGTTACCGGTGCCCTTGAACTCCTCGAAGATCACGGTGTCACCGGTGGATCCGGTTTCGACCATGGCCGTTGCGATGATCGTCAACGATCCGCCGTGCTCGATGTTTCGAGCCGCACCGAGGAATCGCTTCGGCGGGTACAGCGCGGTCGAGTCGACACCACCGGACAGGATTCGGCCCGATGCCGGCGAGCTGTTGTTGTACGCACGTCCCAGGCGAGTGATCGAGTCGAGCAGAACCACCACGTCCTGGCCGGCCTCGACCAGACGCTTGGCCCGCTCGATCGCCAACTCGGCCACCGCGGTGTGGTCGCCCGGCGGCCGGTCGAACGTCGAGGCGATGACCTCGCCCTTGACGGAGCGCTGCATGTCCGTTACTTCCTCGGGACGCTCGTCGACGAGGATGACCATCAGGTAGCACTCGGGGTTGTTGATCGCGATCGCGTTGGCGATGGCTTGCAGAACGCTCGTCTTACCTGCCTTGGGCGGGCTGACGATGAGTGCGCGCTGGCCCTTGCCGATCGGCATCACCAGGTCGATGATGCGCGTGGTCAGGATGTTCTGCTGCGTCTCGAGGCGCAGTCGCTGATTGGGGTACAGCGGGGTGAGCTTGCCGAATTCCGGACGCTTGCGCGCGGCCTCGACCTCTCCCCCGTTGACGGTGTCCAGTCGCACGAGCGGATTGAACTTCTGCCGCTGGCTCGACTGCTCACCTTCGCGTGCCACGCGAACCGCACCGGTGACCGCGTCGCCGCGTCGAAGGCCGTTCTTGCGGACGAGGTTCATGGAGACGTAGACGTCGTTCGGTCCGGCGAGGTAGCCGGAGGTCCGGACGAACGCGTAGTTGTCGAGAACGTCGAGGATGCCGGCTACCGGCTGAAGAACGTCGTCCTCGCGGATCTCGGTGTCGCGCTCGCGGCCACCGCCACCGTCGTTGCCGTCGCCACGGTCGCGACCGCGACGGCGTTCGCGGAACCGACGTCCCCGACGTCCGCGGCCTTCGCCGTCGTCGTCCTGGTTGTTGTCGCGGTTGTCGCGCGGGCCGTTGTTGCGATCCTCGTTGCGGTTGTCGTTGCGACCGTCGCCCTGATTGCGATTGCGCCCGCCCTGATTGCGCCCGCCGCCGTCACGGTTGGAATTGTCCCGATCACCCTGATTGCGGTTTCCGTTGTCTCGGTTGCCGTTCTCGCGGTTGGAGCCGTCCCGGTCGCCTTGATTCCGGCTTCCCGAGTCACGGTTGGCATTGTCGCGGTTGCCGTCGGCGTCACGCGGTTCGCGCTCCGACCCGTCCTGGCGGTTGCGTTCGCCGCGACTACGACGGGGGCGCTCGGTGGCGGCGTTGTCCCCGGTCTCGTCCGGCTTCTCGGCCTGCGGCGCTGCTGCAGCCGAATCGGCGGCCGCGGGAGCGGATCCGGCCGAATCGTTGCTGTCGTCGAGTGGCAGTTGATCGGGAGCACCTGCGCGGCGACCCGCGGCCCGACGGCCGCGGGTGCGGCGACCCGTCTCGGGGGCGGAATCGGCAGCATCGCCCGCTTGCGTCGCGGGTGCGTCCGCGGACGGCGCTTCGGGAGTCGACTGCTTCGGTGCCGCCTCCACCGCAGGCCGATCTTCGACGGCAGGCGCGGATGCAGCGGCACGACGCGACCTCGGTGCGTCGGACTTCGGTGCATCGGATTTCGGCGCGTCCGACTTGGCCGGTGCACTGCCCGACTGACGCTCGGAGATCGCAGCGATCAGATCGCCCTTGCGCATGCCGGAAATGCTCTTGATGCCCAGTTCACCAGCGAGGCTGCGCAGCTCGGTGAGAACCATTCCGGACAGGCCTGCACGTCGGCGTGACGTTTCGGGCGCAGAGATAAGTTCCGTATCGGTCACGGAGGTCCTTTCCTTCCCTCGCTCGCTCGATGCGCAGCCGAGGGTTCGTTCCGCAGTTCGGCGTTCTGCCGAACTCGGATATTGCCGTTCATGTTCGACGCACTCCGTCGACGACACCATCGATCCTCGACCGCAGAGAACCACGGGGAGGATCGAGTCAGGAGCGTCACATCACTCGGACGTTTGAATCCCCCGAATACAGCGACCTGATTGCCCTGACGAAACCGGCGTCTGAAGCGCACGATGTACGGACAGGGTTCACCATAGCGCCGTTGTCCCCACTCGGCAAGAACCCTACTCGGTGTTCGTCACGCGACGGTGACTCCGTCGGCCACGTCGAGGTCGAGCACTCGCCACCCCTCGGCCGACGCGGCCTCGCGCAGATCGGCCGGAAACTCGTCGGTGCACAGCGCCATGACCGTCGGGCCCGCGCCGGACACCACGGCTGCGATGGACCGCGCGCGCAAGGTGGCGATCCAGCGCGTGGTGTCGGGCAGCGCCTGAGCACGCTGACCTTGATGCAGCAGGTCCTCCGTCGCGGACATCAACAGATCCGGACGCTCGGTCAGCGCCACCACCGCGAGTGCACTTCGGCTGACATTGAAGGCCGCGTCGCGATGGGGCACCAACTCGGGCAACAGTCCCCGGGTGTGCGACGTCGACGAGCGCTCGGACGGTACGAGCACGACGACCTTGATGCTCGGGTGCACCTCGAGCCGAACGGCCGCGTACTTGCGCGCCGTCACACTGGCATTGGGCGGTTCGCTCCACGACACGACCGCACCGCCGAGGCAACTCGCGGACGCGTTGTCGGGATGACCCTCGAATTCCGACGACAGCTGGACGAGCTGGCCCTCCGACAGCGCGAGCGACCGATCCACCTTCGCAGCGAGCGCATTGGCAGCCGCCAGGCCCCCGACCACAGCCGACGCCGAGGATCCGAGCCCCCTCGAATGGGGAATTACGTTGCGGCAGTGCACATCCAGGCCGTCGGCCCACACTCCGGCCGCTTCGAGTCCCCGCTCGATGGCGCGCACCACCAGATGCGTCGGGCCCCACGGCACGTCCGCCGAACCCTCACCGTCGACGTGAATCCGAAGTCCCGACGCGGTGGTCTTGACCTCGATCTCGTCGTACAGCCCCAAAGCGATTCCGAGACTGTCGAATCCGGGCCCGATGTTGGCACTCGACGCCGGGACGCGCGCGGTGACCGTCAGCCCGATGGGCAGTGTCGTCGTCATGGCCGGAGATTCCGTCAACTCAGGCCAGCTCGAGCGCAGCCGCGACAGCGACGGGATCGACCGAAATCGGCTCTACGACAGGCATTCCCGACAGCGCAGTGTCGGGATCCTTGAGGCCGTTTCCGGTGACCGTGCACACGACGGTCAGGCCCGGCTCCAGCCAGCCTTCCTTTCGAGCTGCCAGGAGTCCGGCGACACTGGCCGCGGAGGCGGGCTCGACGAACACACCTTCGGTCTTCGCGATCAACCGGTACGCCTCGAGGATCTCCTCGTCGGTCGCTGCGCGGAATGCTCCGTTCGACTCTTCCTTGGCATTGACGGCACCGTTCCAGGACGCGGGCGAACCGATCCGGATTGCGGTGGCGATCGTTTCCGGATCCTTCACCGGCGCACCGTGAACCAGAGGAGCCGCGCCCGCGGCCTGGACTCCGAGCATCCGCGGCTTGCGCGTGGTGAGACCGTCACGGAAGTACTCCGAGTAGCCACGCCAGTACGCGGTGATGTTTCCCGCGTTGCCGACCGGCAGTGCGTGGATGTCCGGTGCGTCGCCGAGGGCGTCGCAGATCTCGAAGGCTGCGGTCTTCTGCCCTTCGATGCGGACGGGGTTGACGGAGTTGACCAAGCCGATGGTCGGGAACTCGGCCGTCGTCTTGCGGGCCAGTTCGAGGCAATCGTCGAAGTTGCCCTGCACCTGGATGATCTTGGCTCCGTGCATGACTGCCTGAGCGAGCTTGCCCATGGCGATCTTGCCCTGCGGAACCAGTACGGCACAGCTCATTCCGGCCTTGGCCGCGTACGCTGCCGCGGAGGCCGAGGTGTTGCCGGTCGAGGCGCAGAGAACGGCTTCCTGGCCTCGGGCGAGCGCGTCGGTGACGGCCATGGTCATCCCTCGGTCCTTGAAGGAACCGGTGGGGTTGAGTCCCTCGACCTTCAGATGCACTGTGCACCCGGTCAGTTCGGACAGGTGCCCGGCAGGCAACAACGGCGTTCCGCCCTCGCGCAGCGTGACGGTCTTCCAGTCCGGGCCGATCGCCAGACGGGAGCGGTATGCCTCGATCAGACCGGGCCAGGGGGTGTGGACGCTCATACGGTGGTGCCTTCCAATCGGAGAACGCTGGCGACGTTGACGACGACGTCGAGCTGCTCGAGGGATGCAACGGTGTCGGACAGTGCGGAATCGGCCGCGAGGTGCGTGACGACGACGAGCCTGGCTCCGTCACCCGAGCCCTGCTGACGCACCGTGGAAATGCTGACGTCGCGCTTGGAGAACTCGGCCGCCACCGTGGCGAGAACGCCCGGCTTGTCTGCGACCTGCATGCTGACGTAGTAGCGAGTGAGGATGTCACCCATGGGGGCCACCTTGAGCTTGGCGTACTTGGATTCGAGTGGGCCCCGTCCGCCGTAGAACTTGTTGCGAGCGGCCATCACCAGGTCGCCGAGTACCGCGGACGCGGTCGGCGCACCGCCTGCACCCTGGCCGTAGAACATCAGGCGGCCGGCCGCCTCTGCTTCGACGACCACGGCGTTGAACGCACCGTTCACCGCTGCCAACGGGTGGTTCAGCGGAACGAGCGCTGGGTAGACCCGAGCCGAAATTCGCTCCTTGCCCTTGGGCGTGACGATTCGCTCGCAGATGGCCAGCAGTTTGATGGTGCAGTCCAGGGATTTCGCGGTCTCGAGATCGTCCGCGGTGATCTTGCTGATGCCCTCGCGGTAGACGTCACCGGCCGTGACCCGCGTGTGGAACGCGATGGACGCCAGGATCGCGGCCTTCGATGCAGCGTCGTAGCCTTCGACGTCGGCGGTCGGGTCGGCCTCGGCGTAGCCCAGACGCCCTGCCTCGGCGAGGGTCTCGGCGTAGTCCGCTCCGGTCTCGTCCATGGCCGAGAGGATGAAGTTGGTGGTGCCGTTGACGATGCCGGCGACCTTGTTCACGCGGTCACCTGCGAGGGACTGCATCAGCGGGCGAACCACGGGAATGGCTCCGGCCACGGCGGCCTCGAAATACAGGTCGGCGCGCGACTTCTCGGCCGCGTCGGCCAGTTCTCCGGTGTACTCGGCCAGCAGGGCCTTGTTGGCCGTGATGACGGACTTACCCTTCTCCAGGGCAGAGAGCACCAGCTTGCGGGGAATGTCGATTCCACCGAGCACCTCGACGACGATGTCGACGTCGTCGCGGCCGACGAGTTCGGCCGGATCGTCGGTGAGCAGCTCGGGCGCAACTCCACGATCACCGTCGACCCGACGCACAGCGATGCCCCGAATCTCGAGTGGCGCACCGATTCTCGCCTCGAAGTCCTCGGCGTTCTCGGTGAGGATTCGAACGACCTCGCTGCCGACGTTTCCGAGTCCGAGTACGGCGACGCCTATCGGCTTCGATGTCATGGCTGAACCTCCAAGCTGAGCAGATCTTCGATGGTTTCCCGCCGCAGGATCAGGCGCGAATGCCCGTCCTTGACCGCAACCACAGCGGGCCGCGTCAGCAGGTTGTAGCGACTGGACATGGAGTAGCAGTAGGCCCCGGTGGCCGCTACCGCGAGCAGGTCACCCGGGCCGACGTCCGCTGGCATCCACGTGTTCTTGATGACGATGTCGCCACTCTCACAATGCTTTCCGACCACCCGAGCCACGAGCGCCTCGGCTTCGCTCGTCCGCGAGACCAGCCGGCAATCGTATTCGGCCTGATACAGCGAGGTTCGGATGTTGTCGCTCATGCCGCCGTCTACGCTGATGTAGCGCCTGCGCGTCGTCTTGTCGACGGTGACGTCCTTGATGGTGCCGACCTCGTAGAGCGTGACGGTGCCCGGTCCGGCGATGGCGCGGCCGGGTTCCACGGCGATCGTCGGGACAGGCAGTCCCACCGCGGCGGATTCCGTCTCGACGATGGCGGTCAACTTCGCCGCGAGTTGCTTCACCGGCGGCGGGTCGTCGGTCGGCACGTACGAAATGCCCATGCCGCCACCGAGATCCAGCGTCGAGATCTGGGAGGTCTTGTCGACGCCGAACTCCGAGACGATGTCTCGGAGCAGCCCGATGACCTTGTGCGCTGCCAGCTCGAAGCCGTCGACCTCGAATATCTGCGAACCGATGTGACTGTGCAGTCCCACGAGGCGAAGGTTGTCGGCAGCGAACACGCGCCGGACGGCGTCGAGCGCCGAGCCGTCGGCGAGCGAGAAGCCGAACTTCTGGTCCTCGTGCGCGGTGGCGATGAACTCGTGCGTATGCGCTTCGACACCGACGGTGATGCGGATCAGCACGTCCTGCACCACACCGGCCGCTCCGGCGACGTCGTCGAGTCGATCGATCTCGATGTTGGAGTCGAGTACCACATGTTCGACGCCTGCGCGCACGCCCGCCTCGAGCTCGACGACCGATTTGTTGTTGCCGTGCATGGCAATTCGATCGGCCGGGAATCCGGCAGCCAACGCGATGGCCAACTCTCCCCCGGAGCAGATGTCGAGCGAGAGTCCTTCGTCGGCCACCCAACGTGCGATCTCTCCGCACAGGAAAGCCTTGGAGGCGTAGTGAACTCGTTCGGGTGCCCCGAACGCCGCCGCCATTTCACGGCAGCGCGAACGGAAATCGTCTTCGTCGACGACGAACAACGGTGTGCCGTACTGCTCTGCGAGCTCGGTGACCGACACTCCGGCGAGACGGACGGTGCCGTCCTCACCGCGCTCGGCGTTGCGGGGCCACACCTGCTCGGGCAGCGTCGTCATCTCCGACGCGTCGGCCGGGCGATGGGACATCGACTCTTTCGCGGGGGAATCGGCATGTTTGGGTCCTGCCGGATGTGCGCTCACATGCGCTCCGGTGCGCTGACGCCGAGCAGTTCGAGGCCGTTGGCCAGGACCTGCCGGGTCGCGTTCCCCAACGCCAGTCGTGCGGTGTTCACAGGTCCGGGCTCCTCGTCTCCTTGTGGAAGTACTCGACACGCACCGTAGAAGCGGTGGTACGCCCCCGCCAGCTCCTCGAGGTAGCGGGCGATCCGGTGTGGTTCGCGTAGTTCGGCGGCGCTGGCCACCACTCGTGGATACTCGCCGATCGTCCTGATCAACTCGCCTTCCTGCTCGTGGGTGAGCAGGCTCAGATCCGGCTGCTGAGCGCTGATTCCCAGTTCGGCGGCATTGCGTGCGAGCGAGGCAAGGCGGGCGTGGGCGTACTGGACGTAGTACACCGGGTTCTCGTTGCTCGCGCTCGCCCACAGCGCGAGGTCGATGTCGATGCTCGAGTCGACGGACGAACGGATCATCACGTACCGGGATGCATCGACGCCGATGGCTTCGACCAGGTCGTCGAGGGTGATGACGGTTCCGGCACGCTTGCTCATCTTCACGGCCACGCCGTCGCGGACGAGGTTGACCATCTGGCCGATGAGCACCTCGACGGTCTCGGGGTCGTCTCCGAACGCAGCCGCGGCCGCCTTGAGCCGTCCGATGTACCCGTGGTGGTCTGCTCCGAGCATGTAGATGCACAGGTCGAAGCCGCGCTGCCGCTTGTTCTGGAAGTAGGCGATGTCGCCGGCGATGTAGGCGGCGTTGCCGTCGCTCTTGATGACGACGCGATCCTTGTCGTCACCGAAGTCGGTGGACCGCAGCCACCAGGCCCCGTCCTTCTCGTAGAGGCTCCCCGAGGTCTTGAGGTATTCGACCGACTTGTCGACGGCCCCGGACTCGAAGAGCGAGTTCTCGTGGAAGTAGACGTCGAAGTCGACACCGAACTCGTGCAGGTTCGCCTTGATCCGATCGAACATCAGCTCGGTGCCGATGGACCGGAACGCCTCCTCCCTGGCCTCGGTGTCCAGTGCGAGCGCGTCGGGTCGCTCGGCCAGCACGTGCGCTGCGATGTCGGCGATGTACTCACCCGCGTAGCCGTTGTCGGGTGCAGGCTCACCCTTCGCTGCGGCGATGAGCGACTGAGTGAAGCGCGCGATCTGAGCGCCGTGATCGTTGAAGAAGTACTCGCGGGTGACCTCTGCTCCGTGGGCGGTCAGGATGCGGCCGAGTGCATCGCCGACGGCGGCCCACCGGGTACCACCGAGGTGCACCGGGCCGGTCGGGTTGGCCGAGACGAACTCGAGGTTGACCTTCTTGCCTGCCATCGTGGAACCGTTGCCGAATGCCGCACCTGCGGCGAGTACGCGGGCGACGATCTCGCCCTGCGCTGCGGCGGCCAGCCTGATGTTCAGGAATCCGGGCCCTGCGACGTCGGCATCGGCGATGGCGGCGTCGGCGGCGAGAGCCTCGGCGAGCCAGCCGGCGAAGTCGCGGGGATTGGCTCCGGCCTTCTTCGCGACCTGCAGTGCCACGTTGGTTGCGTAGTCGCCGTGCTCGGGATTTCGGGGACGCTCGACGGTCAGCTTCGCAGGCAGGACGGATGCATCCAGGCCGCGGTCGGCAAGCACCTTCGCGGCGGTCGCGTGAAGCAGTTCGGCAAGATCGGCGGGAGTCACAGGTAGCTATCCTATTGGCTGGTGCGCGGCGTCCTCGCATCCACTGCCCGTCTGCCCGCGAGCAGCCTCGGCCGACGCGGTCCACGCAGGCTCTGAGCACGCTCTCAGGCAGAGAACGTACAGTGAGGACGCTCTGCGCCGACGCTCATCCAATGATGCCGTCACCAGCAGATACGCAGCACCAGCGCAACCGACCACCACCTTTCCTCGACTGAGAGAGCAACTACAGCGATGCCAACGGGTCCCGACAAAGGCAGTCAGAACAAGTCGGCTGCGAAGGCAGACAAAGCCATCAATGCAGCCAACAAGAAGTCAGCTCGCAAGAAGAAGGGCGGTGTGCCCACCGCCACGGGCAGGCAGATTCCCTGGCTGACGGTTGCCGGTGTCGTCGTTGTCGTCGGTCTCGTAGCGGGCCTCGGGATCAATCTGTATCCGAAGTACCAGGACCGAGCCGAGGCGCAGAAGTTCGCACCCAGCGAGGCCAATCAGGATCCGTCGACGGGCATCGAGGGTGTGACCGTGCAGGAGTACCCCGCGGCTCTACACGTCGGGCGCACGCAGCGGGTCGCCTACGACCAGTCGCCGCCGTTCGGTGGACCGCACGATGCCGTGTGGGCCACCTGCACGGGAATCGTCTATCCCGAGGCCATTCGCACCGAGAATGCCGTGCACTCCCTCGAGCACGGTGCCGTCTGGGTCACCTACAACCCCGACGATCTGAACGCGGACCAGATCCAGTCGCTGGCCGATCGCGTCGACGGTGAAACGCAGATGATGATGTCGCCGTACCCCGGCCTCGACTCCCCGGTCTCGCTGCAGTCGTGGGGCCACCAGCTCAAGCTGGACAGCGTGGACGACGAACGCATCGGACAGTTCATCTCTGCACTTCGACTCAATCGCTTCGCCTACCCGGAGGTCGGTGCCAGCTGCGCGTCCGTCCCGAACACCAGCGGTGACGGCTTCGATCCCGACAACCCGCCGCTGTTCGATGCCTCCGCTCCCGGCGCGGACGCGGTGCCGATGGACGGTGCCGGGATCACTCCCGACGCCAGCGAGGCCGGTGGCGCCGGCGGGATGCAGCTGCCCAGCGATCTCCAGATCCCCGCGAACTGATGACCGCACCGACACCGACCGAGAATGCGGAGGCCACCACGTCCTCGACCAAGCCGAGCCAGCGCACCGCGCTGGTGGCCCTTGCGCTGATAGCCGTCCTCGCGATCGGCTTCGCCGTGGGCTTCCTGGTGCAGAGTCCACTGGGCGGCGACGACAGTGCACCGGCCGCGGACTCGGTCGATGTCGGCTTTGCTCAGGACATGACCGTGCACCACAACCAGGCCATCGAGATGGCCGCGGTGGCGCTGACCAACGCCTCCGATCAGGCCGTCAAGAACCTGGCGTTCGACATGCTGACCTCGCAGCAGAACCAGGTGGGACAGATGCAGGGCTGGTTGGCCCTGTGGGATCGAGCACCGATCTCGACCGACGGCTACATGACCTGGATGGCCGAGGACGACTCGCACGGTCACTCGATGGGCGGGATGTCCATGGATCCCGGATCCTCTGACCCCACCCGCGCCATGCCGGGAATGGCCAGTTCGGCCGAACTGGCCGCGCTTCGCCAAGCCACCGGCTCGGACGTCGACGTGATGTTCCTCCAGCTCATGTTGCGCCACCACGAGGGCGGTCTGGCGATGATGGAGTACGCGCAGACGCACGCGCAGTCACCTGCGGTGATCAATCTGGCGAAGTCCATGGTTGCCACCCAGACCAGCGAGTCGACGCTGATGAAGCAGATGCTCGCCGAGAAGGGTGCGCAGCCGCTGCCCGAGGGGTGATTTCGACTCGCGTCCCGGATGCGCTAGTCTTTCGTACAGCCCAACAGGCACACCGGTTCGTCCGGTGCGCCCCCGTAGCTCAGGGGATAGAGCGTTCGCCTCCGGAGCGAAAGGCCGCAGGTTCGAATCCTGCCGGGGGCACACATCTTTCACGCAGTTCACCGTCGTACGGTGGCTGCTCGAACGAGACGGTGGACTTCGATGTCCGAGGATCTCCCCCACATCGACACCGTCGTCGACGATCTGTATTCGCTCCCTCCCACCGATTTCGTCTCGCACCGCACCGCATACGTTTCCCGCTTCAAGAAGGCAGGCGACAAAGCCGGTGCCACCCGCATCGGTGCCCTCCGCAAGCCCACGGTCGTGGCGTGGTTGGTGAACACACTCGCTCGGCGAGACGAATCGGCTCTGGCCGAACTGTTCGATCTGGGCGAGCAACTCGAACGAGCCCAGCAGCGCGGCGACGGCCCCCGGCTGCGTGAATTGTCCACTGCTCGAAGCACTTCGATACGCGCCCTGACCGATCGTGCAGTCTCGCTGGGACGCGAGACCGGGACCACCGTCGGCGACAACGCTGCCCGCGAGATCTCCAACACCCTGAACGCAGCGATGGCCGATGCCGAGATACGCGACCGCGTGCGTGCCGGCCGAACCGTAGTGGCCGAAACGTACAGCGGCTTCGGACCTGCGCTGCTCTCCCTCGTTCTCGACCCGCCCGGCGAGAATGACGGTGCCGAGTCCGACGAGTCCGACTCGCCGTCTTCGGAGATCGAGGACGACCGGCAGGAAGCGGACGAAGCCGAACGGAACCGGCTGCTCGCCGAACTCGAGTCGGCCGAATCCGATCTCGATGCCGCACGAACCGAAGCCGAGGACGCCCGGGCCGACACCGAACGAACGGCGTCCGAATTACACAGTGCTGCAGCGGAAGTAGAGCGAATCGAGTTCCAGTTGGAGGCCGCCAGGGCCACAGCGCAGGCCGCGCGAGAAGCGAACGAGGCCAGTGTCCTGCAGGCGGAGTCGACGGCGGAGGTACTCGAGGCGGCCCGCGCACGCGTCGCCGAAGCCCAGTCCGCCCTCGAGGAACTGAGCTGACCTACGCTGACGGGGTGACCACACGCTGGCAGGCCGAGAACTCCGCAGACGATTCCGCACGCTACATCGAGCGTTTCGACCGCCTGGCCGAACGCGGTGTGGATCTGCACGGCGAGGCCCGCATGGTCGACGCGGTGGTCTCCCCCGCGTCGAGCATTCTCGACGCAGGATGCGGCACCGGCCGACTCGGCGCGGAGTTGGCCCGACGCGGACACCGGGTGACCGCAGTGGATCTCGATCCGGTTCTGGCCGAGGCAGCGCGCGCACATTCCGAACTCGACGTGCACGTCGCCGATCTGACGACGCTGGATCTCGGCCGGACCTTCGACGCGGCCGTGGCCGCGGGCAACGTACTGGTCTTCATGAAACCCGGAACCGAACGCGCAGCGCTCGAACGCATCTGGGCACACCTGACCGGTGGCGGGGTGTTCGTCGCCGGATTCGCCACCGATCGGGAGTACACCGTCGACATGCTCGACGCGGATCTGGCGGCGGCCGGCTTCGTCCTCGAACACAGATTCGCGACCTGGGATCTGCGGCCCTGGCACGACGACGCGGACTGGGCCGTCACCGTGGCACGCAAGCCCGCTCTGCTGGCCTGATGCGAAACGAATCGAGACCGACCATTGCTGGTCGGCCTCGATCGAACAGAGCGAGCGACGGGATTCGAACCCGTGTGAACGGCTTTGCAGGCCGGTGCCTAGCCACTCGGCCACACCCGCATCACCGATGACGATGCCGTATCGAGTGGGCGCGGCCCACAGTTTCGATCGCCGTGATTCGAACCCCGAGGGTTGGTTCGGACGCCCAGGGGAAGACTGTGCGTCATGAAGGAACACTTGGCCAAGCTGCGAGAATCGTTCTGGTTCATTCCTGCCGTCCTCGGAGTTGTCGCACTCGTGCTCGCGCAGGCACTGGTGAGTCTGGATCGCTACCTGCTGGACACCCGCGTGGATCTGACGGGCTCGCTGCTCTATCACGTGGGTGCCAGCGGTAGCCGCGACATCCTCGGTGCGATCGGCGGGTCGATGCTCGGCGTGGCGGCGACGTCGTTCTCCATCACCATCTCGGTACTCGCCACCGCCAGCTCCTCGTACGGCCCCCGCCTGGTGCGCAACTTCATGGCCGATCGCGGGAACCAGGTGGTGCTCGGCATCTTCGGTGCCACGTTCCTGTACTCGCTGATGGTGCTGCGGTCGATTCGCTCGATCGAATCCGACGGGTCGGTCTTCGTGCCGGACATCGCCGTCAACGTTGCGGTGGCGCTCGCGGTGGTCGACGTGGGTGTGCTCGTCTACTTCATCCATCACATCGCGCAGTCGATCCAGGTGGCGACGCTGTCCGCCCGCGTCCGGGACGAACTGTCCGAGTCCGTCGACGCGCTCTACCCACCCGAGCAGCCCGCCGATGCGGCATCGGCGGAGGGCATCGTCAAGCCGCCCGTCTACACGACGGTGTTGGCCGAGGAGTCCGGGGTGATCATCGACATCGACGAAAACGGCTTGTTGGACATCGCTGCCGACACCGACACGTTGATCGACATTCATCGAGTACCCGGTGACCATGTCGTTGCCGGTGAACCGCTCGCCGACGTCCTGGCAGATCGCTCGGCAGACATCTCGGCGGACGCGATCGGACGAGTTCGAGGGTCGTTCGACATCGGCACCAGTCGAACACCCCGACACGACATCGCTTTCGCCGTCGAGCAGATGACCGAAATGGCGGTACGCGCTCTGTCGACGGGGGTCAACGATCCGTACACGGCACGCAATGCCATCGACGATCTCACGGTCGGGCTCGTCGCAGTCGTCCAGCGCCCCATGCCCTCTCGTGCTCGTCGCGGCTCCGACGGCACCGTGCGGGTGATCACCCGCCGAGTTGCCGTTCCGTCGTTGATCGACCATGCCCTCGATGCCGTGCGGATCTACGGCACCGGCAGCCCCATGGTGGTGCAGGCAGGCATACGTCTGGCCGAACGAGTGGGTCGCGCGGCACAGTCCTCCGAGAACGTCGATGCCGTACTGACCCAGCTGGACCTGCTGGACCGCGCCCTGGCATCCGGCGACACCGACACCGCCCGCACAGCCGATGCCCGAGAGCAGATCTCGCGCGCGACAACCGCGATCACGGATCGAGTTCCTCTCGCAGTACCTCGCGTCGTGATTCGGTAGACGCCGGAAGCGGGCACCGTGGGAGGATGGTCGGTATGCCAGCACCGTCCCCGCTTCCCCTCGATCCCATTGCAGAGGCACACCGCCAGTGGACCAAGCACGGCTGGTCCGAGGCCGCCGACGGTATGGCCGCGGTGACGTCGTTGATGCGTGCGCAGCAGATCATGCTGGCACGGGTCGAGGAAGCGTTGAAGCCGACGGGACTGACCTTTTCGCGCTACGAATTGCTGACGTTGTTGACCTTCACCAAGAACGGCGCTCTTCCGATGGCGAAGGCAAGCGCACGTCTGCAGGTGCATCCCACGAGCGTGACCAACGCTGTCGATCGCCTCGAGTCGGTGGGATACGTTCGACGCATCCCGCATCCGAGCGATCGGCGCACCACGCTGGTCGAAATCACCGAGCAGGGACGCACGTTGGCGGTCGAGGCCACCGAGCGCCTGAACTCACTGGTGTTCGCACGCCCCGGGCTGGCGCGTGACAAGTTGATGGCGCTCGTTCGGATCCTGGCGGAACTGCGTTCGGATGCAGGCGATTTCGACAGTGATGACATAACCACATCGTTCTGAGTTCGATGGTGACTCGTCACAAGACAATGGCACACCCGTACCGTTCGTGGTCCAATTGCACTGGGAACAGGGCGGAGTCGATCTGCTGAAGGGCGGGGCGGGGTGCTGGTGTTGGGGGTCGGGGCGGGTGCGCACGGTGCACGCGCAATTCTGACGTATCTGGACAGTCCCCATCGAACCCCCATCGTGTCGCGGACGGTGCGCCGCACGCCCGGGCAGTCGCTGTCCACCACGATCGCCACCGGTGTCGACGCCATCCACTCGATCGCAGCGACGATGTCGCTGCCGGTGCAGTTCTCGGCCATCGCCTATCGAGTTGCCACCGATCCAGGCGCAGTCGCCACCCGAGGTACGGCCCGCACCGCGTCGCTCGTGCCGGAAACTGCTGCGCAAGTGCGGTATCTGCGTTTCATCGGGCTGGTGCCCAATCACGGCGTCACCGTGTTGTGCGATATCGGTAGCACCGGCACCACGGTCACCGTCATCGATCTCGCGTCCACTCGCACCCTCATGACGCGGCGCACGGCCACGTTCTGCGGCGACGATCTCGATCACTCGGTTCGCAGGCTGCTCTCGTCCAACGGCGTTCGCGTCGGAATCGACGCCAGCCGGTCCATCAAGGAGCAGTTGAGCGTGGACTCTGTCGTCAGCACCACCGATCCGTCCGGTACTGCGCGGCATGTGCTCACTCGGCGCGACTTCGACGATCTGATCGCAGGACCGGTGCGGTATGCGGGCATGCTGGTGGAGCAGACCATCCAATTGTCCGGTGCCAGACCGCAGTCCATCGTCGTGGTGGGCGGCGGTGCGAACATCACCTCGATTGCGCGTTCTCTCGAGCTGCGTACCGGTCTGACGACGCTGGTGCCGTCGATGCCGGAGCTGGTCTCGGCCCGCGGGGCCGCCCTCCTGTCCCCGACAGGTAGGACGGCACCGAGAGTGGAGCCCGCCGCTACCGGTGCTGGAAGTTCGGCGTCCGCTTCTCGATGAAGGCCGACATACCTTCCTTCTGATCCTCGGTGGCGAAAGTCGAGTGAAACACGCGGCGCTCGAACAGAACACCCTCGCGCAGACTGGACTCGAACGATCGGTTCACCGCTTCCTTCGCCATCTGGGCAACCGGTAGCGACATCTCGGCGATGGTGGTCGCGGTCGCGATGGCGTCGTCGAGCAGATCGGCAACCGGCACGATGCGCGAGACCAGTCCGGCTCGCTCGGCTTCCTCGACCTTCATGTTGCGACCGGTCAAGCACATCTCCATGGCCTTGGCCTTGCCCACCGCTCGCGTCAGGCGCTGCGACCCGCCGATTCCCGGGATGACGCCGAGCTTGATCTCGGGTTGTCCGAATACCGCGGTGTCCGAGGCGATCAGGACATCGCACAGCATCGCGAGTTCACACCCGCCGCCGAGCGCGTAACCGGAGACCGCTGCGATCAACGGCGTCCGAGCCGACGCAAGTCGATCCCACGCCGCGAAGAAGTCGTCGAGGTACACGTCCATGTAGGACTTGGGCTGCATCTCCTTGATGTCGGCGCCGGCCGCGAAGGCTCGCTCGGAGCCGGTGATCAGGATCGCACCGATGCCGTAGTCGGCGTCTAGTTCTTCGACCACCGAAACCACTTCGCGCATCAGCTCGGAGTTGAGCGCGTTCAGCGCCTTGGGACGGTTCAGTGTGATGATGCCGACGCGTCCCCGACGCTCGAGCAGAATCGTCTCGTAGTCACTCACTGGCCTGCTCCGTTCGAGCGCTCGCGGATGTCGTTGATGATGCCGGAGAAGTCGACATCGGTGCCGCCCCCGGATGTTTCCTTGAACCGAGAGTACAACTCGGCCGCCCGTAGGCCGAGGACACCCTCGACACCGTTGTCGCGCAGTGCATTGGCAGCCAGACCCAGGTCCTTGTCCATGAGAGCCGCCGCGAAGCCGGGCTTGTACTCGTTGTTTGCAGGGCTCGTCGGGACCGGTCCTGGCACCGGGCAGTTCGTCGTCAGTGCCCAACATTGACCCGACGCAGTCGACGCCACGTCGAACAGTGCCTGATTGCTCAGCCCCAGCTTCTCCCCCAGCACGAAGGCCTCACTGATGGCGATCATCGACACTCCGAGAATCATGTTGTTGCAGATCTTGGCGGCCTGGCCGTTGCCTGCTGCACCGCAGTGCACCACCTTGCGACCCATGACGTCGAGAACCTCTGCAGCAGAGGCGAAATCCTCCTCGGAACCGCCGACCATGAAGGTCAGTGTTCCTGCGGCCGCTCCCCCGACTCCGCCGGAAACCGGCGCGTCCAGACTGCGGTGTCCTGCCTCGTGCACCAGCTTGTGGGCGGTGTGCGCATCGGCGACGTCGATGGTCGAGGAATCGATGAACAACGTACCCGGCGCGGCAGCGGGCAGCAGGTCCGCGTACAACCCCAGTACCAGTCTGCCGTTGGGCAGCATCGTGATGACGATGTCGGCATCGGCGACGGCGGCCACGGCTGATTCCATCACGGTGACGCCGTCCTTCGTGGCCTGCTCGAGCGCGGCGGGAACCAGGTCGAAGCCCTGCACCGTGTAGCCGGCCGCAGCCAGATTGGCGGCCATCGGTCCACCCATGTGGCCGAGGCCGATGAAGCCGATCGTCTTTTCGCTCATGACTGCTCACCTTCTGTGTGTGCGTTCGACAGGCCCAGCTCCGCGTCCCCGAGGGGCGCGAAGTACCGGTCGACGTCCTCGGGCGTGACGTCTGCCAACGTACGCGGTTGCCATTGCGGGTTGCGGTCCTTCTCGACCACCTGTGCTCGGATTCCCTCGACGAGGTCGTGGCTGCTCAGCGACGCGACCGACACGCGGTATTCCTCGTCGAGTACCGACTCCAGCGTCGGCAGCGTCGCGGCACGACGCAGCGATCTCAGTGTCACAGCCAGCGACACAGGTGATTTGGACGCGATGTCCTGCGCCGACTTCTGCGCCTCGGGCACTGTGCTGGCGGCAAGCGCGTCCACGATGCCCTGAACGTCGTCGCCGGCGTAGCACTCGTCGATCCATTCCTGCTGACCGACAACTGTGGACTCCGGTGCCGGCTCGCTGAACGTCGCGACGGCCTCTCCGACGCTGACCGTCTCGAGTGCCGAGTAGAAGTCCTCGAGCTTGTCGGACGGGATGTAGTGATCGGCGAACCCGACCGCGATGGCGTCGGCAGCATTCATCCGCGCCGTGGTGAGCGCGAAGTGAGTGCCGATCTCGCCCGGCGCACGCGAGAGCAGGTACGTGCCACCCACATCGGGAACGAATCCGATTCCGACCTCGGGCATCGCGATCTTCGATCGTTCGGTGACGATGCGAGTGTTGGCATGTGCCGAGAGTCCGACGCCTCCGCCCATGACGATGCCGTCCATGATGGCCACGAACGGCTTGGGGAACCGAGCGATCGCGGCGTTGAGGATGTACTCCTCGCGCCAGAAGTCCTTGCTACCGCTGCCGCCGTCCTTGGCGTCGTGGTAGATGGAGACGATATCGCCGCCTGCACACAGTCCGCGCTCACCTGCTCCGGTCAGCAGGACGACGTCCACAGCGTCGTCGGTTGCCCACTGCGCCAACGCCGGTGCGATCTCGCGAACCATCGCATGGTCGAGCGCATTGATGGCTTTGGGGCGGTTCAAGGTGATTCGACCTATACCGCGGGAGACCTCGAGGATCACGTCGCTCATGCGGCACCCACGATCGACCGAGCGACGACCACCCGCATGATTTCGTTGGTCCCTTCCAGAATCTGGTGCACCCGAAGGTCACGAACGATCTTCTCGACGCCGTACTCGCTGAGATAGCCGTAGCCGCCGAGCAGTTGCAGCGCTCCGTTGGCGACCTCGAATCCGGTGTCGGTTCCGAAACGCTTTGCCATGGCGCACATTTCGACCTTGTCCGGCGCGTCGTTCTGCAGCGCGTCCGCGGCCCGCCACAGCAACGTGCGGGCGGCTTCGAGTTCGGTCTTGAAATCGGCGAGTCGGAACTGGAGCGCCTGCGCATCGAGCAACCGCGCCCCGAACGCCTTGCGCTCGGCGAGGTAGGCAACGGCCTTGTCGAGAGCGGACTGCGCGCCGCCGATCGAACATGCCGCGATGTTGATGCGCCCTCCGTTGAGTCCGTTCATCGCGATACGGAACCCGTCGCCCTCGTTGCCGAGCAGGTTCTCGGCCGGGATGCGGACTCCTTCGAGAACGACCTGCCGGGTGGGCTGGGCATTCCAGCCCATCTTCTTCTCGTTGGCTCCGAACGAGAGTCCCGCGGAGTCCTTCGGCACGATGAACGCCGAGATGCCGCGCGGCCCTGGTGCACCGGTGCGCGCCATCACGACGTACACCTCGGATGTGCCCGCGCCGGAGATGAATTGCTTGACGCCGTCCAGCACATATTCGTCACCGTCACGCACAGCTTTGGTGCCGAGCATCGCGGCGTCGGATCCCGCGCCCGGCTCGGTGAGGCAGTAGCTCCCCAGCTGATCCATCGCGCACAGGCCCGGGAGCCAACGCTGCCGTTGCTCGTCGTTGCCGTACGTGTCGATCATCCACGCGACCATGTTGTGAATGGAGATGTACGCCGCGATGGACGGGTCACCGGTGGCCAACTGCTCGAAGATCCGCACCGAATCGACTCTGGTCAGACCCGATCCACCCACATCCTCGCGAATGTAGATGCCGCCCATTCCCAGTCCCGCTGCCTTGCGCAGCACGTCCACCGGAAAGTGTTTCTGCTGATCCCATTCGATGGCATTCGGTGCCAGGAACTCGTCGGCGAATTCGCGAGCGGTGTCGTTGATCGCTCGCTCGTCCTCGTTCAAGGTGAACATCGCCGGATCAGTCCATGTTCGGAATGACGAAGTGATTCTGTGCAACTGCTTCTTTGGTGCCCGACGGCCAGCGCTGGGTGACCGTCTTGGTCTTGGTGTAGAAGCGAATCGAATCGGGCCCGTGCTGGTTCAGATCACCGAATCCCGAACGCTTCCAACCACCGAAGGTGTGGTAGGCGATCGGCACCGGAATCGGTACGTTGACGCCGACCATGCCCACCTGGACACGGGAGCAGAAGTCGCGAGCAGTATCGCCGTCACGGGTGAAGATCGAGACCCCGTTGCCGTATTCGTGCTCGGTGGGCAAGCGCAGAGCATCCTCGTAGTCCTTGGCGCGGACGACGATAAGGACGGGTCCGAAGATCTCCTCCTTGTAGATCCGCATGTCGGTGGTCACCTTGTCGAACAGCGTTGCGCCGGCGAAGAATCCGTTCTCATGGCCTTCGAGGCTGAAACCGCGTCCGTCGACGACGAGCTCGGCACCCTCGTCCACACCGATCTGGGTGTAGTCGTTGACCCTCTTCAGCGCATCGCTGCCCACGAGCGGCCCGAAGTCCGCGCTCTCGTCGTCGCTGCGGCCGATCTTCAGCTTCGCCACTCGCTCGGTCAGTTTGGCGACCAACGCGTCGGCAGTCTCCTCCCCGACCGGTACCGCGACGGAGATCGCCATGCAACGCTCACCTGCCGAACCGTAGGCGGCACCGAGCAGTGCGTCGGCGACCTCGTCGAGATCGGCGTCGGGCATCACCAGGGCGTGGTTCTTGGCTCCACCGAAGCACTGCGCTCGCTTGCCGTGTTGGGCTGCCGTCTCGTAGATGTACTGCGCGATGGGGGTCGAACCGACGAAGCCGATCGCCTTGACGCGGTCGTCGGTGAGGAGCACGTCGACGGCATCCTTGCCGCCGTTGACGACGTTGAACACACCCGGCGGAAGTCCTGCCTCGAGGAAGAGTTCGGCGAGTTTGAGCGGAACGGACGGGTCACGCTCGGAGGGCTTGAGAATGAACGCGTTTCCGCAGGCGATGGCCGGGCCGGCCTTCCACAGGGGAATCATCGCGGGAAAATTGAACGGGGTGATTCCGGCTACGACGCCGAGTGGCTGACGCATCGAGTAGACGTCGATTCCGCCGCCCGCACCCTCGGTGTACTCACCCTTGAGCAGGTGTGGGACACCGACGGCGAACTCGACGACCTCGACGCCGCGCTGAATGTCGCCCTTGGCGTCGGCGATGGTCTTGCCGTGCTCGGAGGAGAGCAGACGAGCGAGCTCTTCGGTGTCGCGCGTGACCAGCGCGAGGAATTTCATCAACACTCGGGCGCGACGCTGCGGGTTCCAGGTTGCCCATTCACGTTGCGCCTGTTCGGCGTCGGCTATCGCGGCCTCGACCTCGGATACGTCGGCCAGGGGAACCCGGGCCTGCACCTCGCCGGTGTTGGGATCGAAGACATCCCCGAATTTTCCGGAGGTGCCTGCGACATGCTTGCCGCCGATGAAGTGCGTGAGTTCGCGAGCCATGGAATTTGTCCGTCCTCGAGCGTGGAAGTGAAGTACGCCCATCCTATAGTCGGATGTCCACGTAAGTCCAGGAGTGGTCACATCCGGTCGTAGAACTGCCTCAGATCGGCGACGGCACGACTGACCTCGGCCTCGGTGGAGCCGTCGGCGCGGAAGATCCGGCGCAGGATCAACGGATCGAGATCGTCGACCGCCGGAGCGAACGACACCTGGGGAAGTTCCGGGAACGATGCGCGATCGGCGAACCAGTCGTCGGGGTCGAACTCGTCGTCCCCGTCACCGACACCCTCGATCAGTTGATCGAGATCGACGCCACGCAGCGTCAGGATGGTGGCGGCGGACGCGTCGATGTGCTCGGCAGCGATGTACATCAGAGCCGCCGCATGTTTGCAGGGCCAGCCGTCGTCGGGGCAGGTGCAGTCGAAATCGAGCTGCCCCTTGTCGTGCGGCAGCAATACCGACGCCAGTGCCTGCGGAATGGCATTGGAGGCCAGCTCGGCCAGCATGCCGGGGTTCGATCGCACCCTGCCGACGAGCGCGGCAACCTCACCCTGCGTGAGCGGGTCGACGGTGACCGAGGCCGAGAACGGCTCGAGCTGACTGCCCTGCACCTCGCCGTATATCTGCCCGCGCTCGACACCGAGAGTGAGCACCTGCCCTTGGCGCGCATACGTTCTGCCACGCGCTATCCGACCCGGATCCGCGAGGTCTTCCATGGCCGACACGAAATGCCTGCCCCACCACGTCTGCCCGAATGCACCGCGTTTGTTCCTGGACTCGATGCCGCCCTTGGCTTTTCGCCGTTTCCCGTATTGCGAGAAGTCGACCATCACTCCCCCACCGCGTCCTCGCTGAGGCGGAACAGTTCCTGCAGCTCCGCGGTGTCCATCTCGGTCACCCAGTTCTCGCCGGTGCCCACCGCCAGATTCGCCAGATCCTGCTTGGAGACGAGCATCGAATCGATACGTTCCTCGACGGTGCCCACGCACAGCAGTTTTCGCACCTCGACGTTCTTGCGCTGCCCGATGCGAAAGGCCCGGTCCGTCGCCTGGTTCTCCACCGCCGGGTTCCACCAACGATCAAGATGAACGACATGATTGGCGGCTGTGAGGTTCAAGCCGGTACCGCCGGCCTTGAGCGAGAGCATCATGATCGGCGGACCGTTCCCGCTCTGGAACTTCTCCACCATCTCGTCGCGCTTGGACTTGCTCACGCCGCCGTGCAGGAACGGCAGGTCGGTCCCGAATCGTTCGGCGAAGTACGGTGCCACGAGCTCACCGAACTCCCGGAACTGGGTGAACAGCAACGCTTTCTCGTTGTCGCCCAGAATCGAGTCGAGCATGTCCTCCACCAGACCGATCTTGCCCGAGCGATGCTGCCCCCTCTTGAGCACCGGTGAGCCGTCGGACAGGAAGTGGGCGGGATGGTTGCACACCTGCTTGAGACGAGTGAGCGCGGACAGCACCGCACCTTTGCGCTTCATGCCCTTCGCGTCGGCGATCTGCGCCATCATCTCGTCGACGACCGCCTTGTACAGCGCGGCCTGCTCGGCTGTCAGGTTGGCGCGCACGGTCATCTCGTTCTTCTCGGGCAGATCCGAGATGACCGTCGGATCGGTCTTGACACGACGCAGAATGAACGGCGAGGTGATGGCGCGCAGACGCGAGACCGCGCTCTCGTCGTTCTCGCGCTCGATCGGAACCGAGAATCGCTTCCGAAAGTCCGACGGCCTACCGAGCATGCCCGGATTGGCGAAGTCGAGAATGGACCTCAGCTCGTCCAGACGATTCTCGACCGGTGTTCCGGTGAGTGCCAACTTGTGATCCGCAGGGATCGCGAGCGCCGCCTTGGCCTGAACGGTGCCCGAGTTCTTGATGTGCTGCGCCTCGTCGAGGACCACCCGACGCCACGTCTGCTCGGACAGCTGCGCGCGATCCTTCGCCATCAGCGCGTAGGTGGTGACGATCAGATCGTGCTCTGCGATCGCCCGGTCCAGCTCGTCGCCCTTGGACCGAGCCGGGCCGTGGTGCACCAGAACTCGCAGTGCCGGGGTGAATTTCGCCGCCTCACGTTGCCAGTTGCCGACCACCGACATCGGTGCCACCAGCAGCGTCGGCGTCGAACTCTTCTCGTGCGCGAGCAGTGTCAGCACCTGCAACGTCTTGCCGAGCCCCATGTCGTCGGCGAGTACAGCCCCGAGACCGAGCCGACTCATGAACGCGAGCCAATCGAGCCCACGCTGCTGATACGGCCGCAGGGTTGCGTTCACACCGGCCGGTACGGGGATCGTCTCGGGCACCGCACCGGGCTCGAGCAACGTCGCTGCCCATCCGGTGGCTCTGATGTCCTGGACCGGAGCCGGCGGCGGGTCGGCCAGCGTCATCTCGCGCATCAGCGTGCTCAGGGCAGTCCCGTCGCCGTGATGCTCGGCGACGTACTTGGCGGCTCGTGCGAGCTGACCGCCGTCGGCCAGTACCCACTGACCGCGGAGTCGAACGAGATCGCCCTTCGAGACGGCGAGTCTGTTCATCTCCGCCTCGGTGAGCACCATGTCGCCGAGTTGGAGTTGCCAGTCGTACGACACCAGTTCGTCCATGCCGACCGCCCGATCGGCGGCCGCTTTCGTCACCGCAGGCGAATCGACGCGCAGCCTCATCGACGGATCCAACCTCGTCCAGGCCCGAGGAAGCAGAACCGTCGTTCCGGTGGCCTGCAGCGCCGTCGCACCGTGTTCGACGAGGTCGATGACCACCGACGTCGGAAGCAACAGATCGAGGGTGCCTTCCTGAGACGGCAGATCACGCAGTCTCGGGTACGCCGCCACGGCCTCACCGAGCTTGCGCACGGCGATCGAGAGCAGGGTTGCATCGACCTTACGGCTCATCGGGACCGGCCGCGGCGCTTCACCATCCGCTCGCAGACACACCTGCAGCGTCCAGAACGACTCCGCTGATTCCTCGGAGGAACTGTCGACGACGCCATCGTCGTCATCGGGTTCGAGCAGGCGTAGCACCAGGGACGGCTCGTCGACGGTGAGGCTTGCGCGCCAGTTGTCGAGCAACGTCGACATCTGTTGGGTGCCATCCACGTACGGGTCGTCGCGAATCAGAGCGGACAACAGCGGATGCTCCGAGTCGGGCCTACCCAGAACCGATCTGACGATCGGATCGGTGAGCTCCTCCACCATGTCGTCGAGGATCTTCTTGGGCCGCTCTCCCGCACGCTGCACCGACGGCATCGCGACGGCGAGTTCGCTCAGCCAGGCCCGTTGACGTTCACCCCCGACCAGACGCCACCGTGGCCACCACTGCCCGTCCATCAACTTCAGAGCAGGAACCACACGACCGCCGCGAACCCAGCGTTCGATTCCGCGGGCGACGTGCGCCAGGTACCGGAGATCGCCGGAAATCGAAGCGTGCTCGGACGGCGTCCGCAACAGCAGATCGGCACCGTCGTGCGGGGCGAGCGCAATGGCCGGAACCTGCACCGGGGCCTGCGCGGTGGCACTGCGCCCGGGTGCCGGAAACGACACCGCAGCCCGGTGCCGGAACGGTCGGGTGAGGACGTGCGCGTGTGTCGGCGGCAGATCGGGTTCGTCGCCGATGGAGATCTCGTCGTCCCACAGCATCAGCCCGGCACCGGGAGACCAGAGACCGTGCAGCATCGGTCCATCCAACCAGCAAGCACCGACACACCTCGGGTGAGGCACTCCCGAGCACGTCGCTCGGTGAGGCACAGTGGATGCATGATCGCGTACGGCTTCAGCGAATACGGCGGACCCGACACCGAGTACCTTCTCGACCTACCCGTCCCCGAGCCGGGACCGGGGCAGATTCTCGTGGCGGTCCACGCCGCCGGGGTCAATCCTGCGGATTGGAAGGTGCGGGCGGGCAATCGCAAAGACACCGTGCAGATCAGCTTGCCCGCGGTTCTGGGTCGGGAAGTATCGGGCACCGTCGTGACGGCCGGCGCGGGTGTGGCCGATTTCTCGGTGGGTGACCATGTGTTCGGGGCCACCGCCTCGGGACACGGAGGGTACGCGCAGTACACGGTGCTCAACGCATCGAGCACTGCCCACAAGCCGGAGGCCGTCTCGTGGGCAGCGGCGGCCACCCTGCCGGTGGCTGCCGGGACCGCGTACGACGCGCTGCGCCGACTGGCCGTCGGTGCGGGCGATTCCATCCTGGTGCTCGGTGCGGGTGGCGGCGTGGGTTCGGCCGTTCTGCAACTCGCGCGAGCCGACGGTATCGACGTTCTCGCAGTTGCGAGTACTGGCAAACAGGAGTGGATCGAGAGCCTCGGAGCCGAATTCGTCGCCTCCGGCGGAGACTTCGTCGATTCGATCTCGCGAAAGGTGAACGGCATCGTCGATCTCGTCGGAGGCGAGACCTTGCGCGCCGCGGCGACCGCACTGACGGCGGGGGTATCGATCGTCAGCGTCGCAGACCCGATGCTCGCGGCGCAGTGGGACGGATCCGGAGTCGATCGCGACCGCACCACCGCAGCATTCGCGCGGCTGGCGGACCTGACCGCGTCGGGCGTCATTCGTCCACGTATCGACCATGCCTTCCCCCTCGAGCGTGCGGGCGAGGCTCTCGCCCTCGTGGAGAACGGACACGTGCTCGGCAAGGTCGTCGTCGAAGTTCGCTGACACCGAGACGGGTGCGGGGATCACTGTCGGTACCTTCCGGCACACTGCTGTCGCGAGGACCGATGACCGAGTACGGAGATCGACGATGGGGCGTGCGTGAGAAAACTGTGGGTCGCGGTACTGCTTGTGCTCGCTGCGGCAGTGATGGCCGTGTTCGGCTCGTGCGAGCGGTCCGTCATCCCCGGTTTCACACCCGCCCAACCCGCTCCCGGCAGTCCCACGCGTACTCAGATCGAGCAGTTGCTCGCCCAGGTTCGCGTGGTCGCGGCCAGGCCCGATGCCCTCGGCTACGAGCGCGGGTGCAAGAGCGGCGAAGGGTGTGTGTTCGGCCCGGCGTGGACCGACGACTACGACGGGCCGGGTGGTCACGACGGCTGCGGTACCCGCGACAACGTCCTGGCGCTGTCGATGACCGAGGTCGAGTTCCGCGCAGGCACCCGCGACTGCGTCGTGCTGTCGGGTTCGCTCGCAGATCCGTACTCCGGTGAGCCGATCCAGTTCACCAAGTCGGACGCCGGAAAGATTCAGATCGATCACGTCTACCCGCTGTCCGCTGCATGGGACATGGGCGCGAACATGTGGCTGCCCGACAAGCGCGTTCGGTTCGCCAACGACGTGGCGTTCAATCTGCTCGCAGTCAACGGAGCGGACAATCAGAGCAAGAGTGACAAGACACCCTCGCAATGGCTGCCACCGAACGCGGCCTACCACTGCTTCTATGCGGGTAAGTATCTGTCGGTCGCTGCGCAGTACGAGTTACCGATCACCCAGGCCGATCAGGGTGTTCTCGCTTCGGTCGCCTCGACGTGCGCGGCGTAACGTCTGAGCGATGGCAACAGCACACCCGCGCAGCGTCCTCGACCGTGAGACGCAGCTCTGCATGTCCTTGTCCGGCCGACCGAGCAACATCGGAACTCGCTTCCACAACTATCTCTACGACGAGCTGGGCCTGAACTTCGTCTACAAGGCGTTCACCACCACCGATCTCGCCGCCGCAGTGGGGGGCGTTCGCGCGCTGGGCATCCGAGGCTGCGCCGTCTCCATGCCGTTCAAGGAAGACGTGATCGAACTGGTCGACGTGATGCACGAGTCGGCAAGCGCCATCGAATCCGTCAACACGATCGTCAACGAGAACGGCGTCCTCCACGCCTACAACACCGACTACCAGGCCGTCGCGAACCTGCTCGCCGCGAGTGGCTTCTCGACCGACTACTCGGTGGCCGTCACCGGCAGCGGCGGGATGGCCAAGGCCGTCGTTGCCGCACTTCGGGATTCGGGCTACACCCGGGGCACCGTCGTCGCCCGCAACGCGAACACCGGCCCTGCCCTCGCCGAGACCTACGGCTACGACTGGTCGGCCGAAGCGGTGGGCGCAGACCTGCTCGTGAACGTGACCCCGGTGGGTATGGCCGGAGGGCCGGACGCCGCTTCGGCACCGTTCACCGAGCAGCAGATCGATGCAGCGAATGCCGTGTTCGACGTCGTCGCCATGCCGTCGGAAACGCCGCTGATCGTTGCCGCTCGGGCGGCGAACAAGGCCGTGATCACCGGCGCTCAGGTCATCGCGCTCCAGGCTGCAGAACAGTTCGTTCTCTACACCGGAGTTCGGCCGTCGGACGAACAGATCGCGCGCGCATCGGAGTTCTCGCGCAGCTGACTCACAGGTGCTGCCACCGGGGCTTGTTGGCATAGGCGTACCGGTAGTACTCCGCGAGTGCGAGCGACGACGCCGCGGCCTCGTCCAGCAGCACCGTTGCGTGCGGGTGCCATTGGATCGCCGACGCCGGGCAGTGCGCCGACAACGGTCCTTCCACGGCCGCCGCCACCGCGTCCGCTTTCGACTGCCCTGTTGCGATCAACAGCAGGTGACGCGCCTCGTCGATGGTGCCCAGCCCCTGGGTCAGTACGTGATGCGGCACGTCCTCGGGCGAATCGAAGAATCGGGCGTTGTCGACGCGAGTCTGTTCGGTCAGCGTCTTCACCCGCGTTCGAGATCTCAGCGACGATCCGGGCTCGTTGAAACCGATGTGCCCGTCTGTGCCGATTCCGAGTATCTGAACATCGATGCCGCCTGCGGCGGCGATCGCCGCGTCGTACCGCTGCGCCTCCACAGCTATGTCGTCCGCTTCGCCGTCGGGCGAGAACACAGCGGTGTCGTCCAGATCGACGTGGTCGACGAAGTTCTCGCGAATGAACGAGAAATAGGACTGCTCTGCTGTTTTCGCCAGTCCGATGTACTCGTCGAGCAGGAAGGCGCGGCATCGCGCGAATGACAGGCCGTCGTCCCGATGCCGTCGCGCCAATTCGCGATACGTGCCCACCGGGGTGGACCCCGTTGCCAGTCCCAGTACAGGAGTGGAGCCGGTTAGTACCACTCGTTCGACGACGTCGGCGGCTATCCGGTCCACTGCGTCGGCCTCGTCGAGGATCACGATCTCCATCTAGCTGTCCTCTCCGATTGCAGTTCCGCATCTGATCACCCGCAGTGGTTCGAAGGCCGGGTCGACTACCAATACGTCGGCTCGCATGCCTTGTTCGAGGTGACCGACGTCGGAGTCGAGACCGATCGACGCGGCAGGAGTCGACGACGCGGCCAGTACCGCCTCGACCAATGGCACGCCGGCGTTCAGCACGGCGCGGCGTAGCAGGTCCAGGACGGTTGCGGTCCCGCCCGCGATCGGAGCGGTCTCGCTGTCGGTGTCGCGGGACAACCGCGCTACCGAGTGTCGGACGGTCACGTCCAATGGTCCGAGTCGATAGCGACCGTCCGACATTCCGGCCGCGGCCATCGCGTCGGAGACCAGCGCGATGTGTGCACCACCGACGAGATCGAACACCGCGCGGACGGTCTCGTCGGCGAGATGCACTCCGTCGCCTATCAATTCGAGCACCATCGCGTTGCGCGCCGCAGCGGCCAGACACTCGCTCACCGGGCCCGGCGCCCGATGATGCCAGGTAGGCATTCCGTTGAACAGGTGTGTGGCCGTGATCGGACCGTCCCCCAGCGACTCGATTCCGCGTCGGGTGGTGAGCGCATCGGCGTCCGTGTGGCCGATGCTGGGCAGTATCCCGTTCTCTCGCAACATCTCTGCGACAGCGGCGAAGCCGTCGATCTCGGGTGCAAGGGTCATCGACCGCACCGCGCCCCGGCCCGCGCTCAAAATGTCGCGGAGAAGTCCGGGATCGCCGCTGCGCAGCGACGCGGGGTCTTGCGCGCCGCAGCGGTCGACCGACAGGAACGGCCCCTCGAGATGGACTCCGGCGACATCACCGGACTCGTACAGATCGGCCAACAGCGACGTCTGCGTGATCAGCCGTTCCGGCGGTGCCGACACCAGTGATGCGAGCATCGTCGTGGTCCCGCGGGAGCGATGATGCCGTACCGCCGTCATGAGATCGACGGCAGGTGAATCCGGGAAAGAGGCCCCCGCCCCGCCGTGGCAGTGCAGATCGACCAAACCAGGGAGGATCGTCGAATCCGTCTGCGGTACAGCCCGACCGGGCCATGCCGATGCCGGTCCGACCCACGAGATCCGGTCTCCCGTCCATGCGACGACGCCGTCCTCGATCACCTGGTCGCGCGTGACGACCCGCCCTCGGTGCATGGTCGCGGTAGATGCGGTCATGCCCGATCGGGTTCGAGCACTGCGTCGTCCTCACGTCCAGGGGTGCGCAGGTTCCATTTCTTGATGACGAAGCTGAACAAGAAGTAGTAGATCACCGCGTACACCAGGCCGATCGGGATGAGCAGCCACGCTTTGGTTGCGATTCCGTAGTTGAGCAGATAGTCGATGCCGCCGGCGGAGAAGAAGAAACCGTCGTGGATCCCGAGGGCATTGCACAGGGCCATCGACGTTCCGGTCAACACCGCGTGGATGATGTAGAGCGGCCAGGCGACGAACATGAACGAGTATTCGAGCGGCTCGGTGATACCGGTGACGAACGCAGTCAGGCCCGTGGACAACATGATTCCGCCGACGAGCTTCTTCTGTGACGGCTTCGCGTTGCGATAGATCGCGAATGCCGCAGCGGGAAGAGCGAACATCATGATCGGGAAGAATCCGGTCATGAACACTCCCGCGGACGGGTCACCGGCGAAGAACCGATTCAGATCGCCGCGGACCAGTTGACCACCTGCATCCTGGTAGTCACCCACCAGGAACCAGACGACGGAGTTCAGAATGTGGTGCAGCCCAGTGGGAATGAGCATGCGATTGGCGAAGCCGTAGATGCCGCTGCCCACCACACTGTGGTCGGCGACGGTGTTGCCCACCCACTGGAGTGCACTGTAGAAGAGCGGATAGACGAACGACATGATCACGGCGACAACGAGACCGGTGATTGCCGTCATGATCGGTACCAGACGACGGCCACTGAAGAAGCCGAGATAGTCCGGCAGCTTCTGGCGATAGAAACGCTGCCAGAGAATCGCCGAGAGCAATCCGATGACGATGCCTGCCAGGACGCCGTAGTCGATCACGGCGGGGTCACCGTTGGCGTCGACCTCTCCGTCGAGCACGACCGGCGACATGGCCGTGAAGACTCCGTTCATCACCATGTAGCCGACCACAGCTGCGAGCGCGGTCGAACCGTCGGACTTCTTGGCCCAGCCGATGGCGATACCGACTGCGAAGATGAGGGGAAGCCAGGTGAACACTGCCTGACCTGCAGCGGAGATGACCGCGGCGGTGGTCTCCAGTGCGCTGAATCGACCCAGCAGGTCGTCCTGCCCGAGTCTCAGGAGAATTCCGGCGGCGGGCAGAACAGCGATCGGGAGCATGAGGCTGCGACCGAAGCGCTGCAGCCCGGCCAATGATCGAGATTCCTTCTTCGGCTCGGTGTCGACCGAGTCAGTCTTCTTCGGGGTCATGGCGACCTTCTCTTCGAGGGCTGGTCCTTCGGGGGCTTTTCGCTGTTGTGACCGGGTGCCATCAGGGGTACTGTCCGGTCATTACCAGTTGTAGTTTGGCCAGGTGGCAAGCACATGTCAACCCGGACATGTGATCCACCCGACAGATGTACGCCCACAGAAAGCGAGAACCCACATGTCCAAAGCGGACGCGATCGTCGAAGGCCTCGGCGGTGCCGACAACATCGTCGAGATCGAAGCGTGCATCACCCGGCTGCGCACCGAGGTCAAGGATGGGTCGTTGGTGAACGAGGCAGCACTCAAAGCAGCAGGTGCCCACGGCGTCTTCCACAAGGGAACCGCAGTTCAGGTCATCGTCGGCCCCGAAGCGGACACGCTCGCAGAAGACATCGGCGACATCCTGTGAGCGACGCCGGTGCGATCCTCAGCCCTGTTGCCGGCCAGGTAATTTCGCTTGCAGACGTGCCGGACCCGGTGTTCTCGGCGCAGATGGTCGGCTCCGGTGTCGCACTGCGCCCGGCCCCGAACGACGGGTCGGTCGAGGTTCGTTCACCGGTCGCGGGCACGATCCTCAAACTCCATCCACACGCATTCGTCGTCTTCACCGAGAACAAGGCGGGCGTATTGGTGCACATCGGTATCGACACCGTGAAGATGAAGGGCGAAGGCTTCGAACTCTTCGCAGCAGAGGGTGATCGAGTCGAGGCCGGCGATCTCGTCGTCACCTACGATCCGGCGGCGATCGCGGCGGCAGGCTACTCGGATGTCGTTCCCGTGGTTCTGATGGACTCGAAGCCGGATTCGGTGACGAGTGCCAGCATCGACAACACCGTGGCGGTGGGCGACCTGTTGTTCGAGCTGCCCTGATCTCACCGACGCTGCGAGGTGCGTCGCCCGCCTTCGACTTCCATCGACAGTTGATACCGATCGCAGCGGTACCAACTCTCGGTGTGTTCGAGCGGCTCGTCGCCGCTGAAGGAGACGCGGTCGAAGTACAGCACGGGGGCACCGCGCTTGGTGCCGAGCAGGGTGGCGGTATCACTGTCGGCCGCAGTGGCTTTGACGGTCTGCTCGGCCCGGTCGATGGTCAACCCGTAGTGAATCTGAACGGCCTCGTACACGGACTTGCTCAGGTCGTGCTCGATCAGACCGGGCAGCAAGGAAGCCCGGTACCACGCGTCGTCGACGCTGACCGGTTCGGCATCGGCCAACCGAAGACGCTTGACGTGGTAGGTCTGTTCTTCGTCGGCCAGTCCGAGAGCGCGAGTCGTTGCCGCCGAGGGGCTTTCGAGCCGCGCGAACAGCACCACCGTCGTCGGCGTCAATCCTTGCGCCCGCATCTCCTCCGAGAACGACGCCAGGTGCAAACGAGACTGCACGGTGCGACTGGCCACGAACGTGCCCTTGCCACGGACCCGCACCAGGTGTCCGTCGTTGACGAGTTGACCGATGGCCTCGCGAACGGTGATGCGGCTGACGCCGTAGTCCTCCATCAGCTTTCGCTCGCTGGGCATGAGATCGCCGGGTTGCAACTCCTTCGTGCAACGGTGCAACAGAATTGCGCGAAGCTGTTCGTGCTTGGGGACCTGACTGTCCCTCAGATGTACGGGCATCATCACTGCGCAGGCCTTTCCGTCACTCGCCGAACCAGCGGTACGGACTGGTCCGGTCCAACCAAGAGACTACGTCACATCGACGGTGCCCCGACAGCATTCGACCACCGACCCCTGGTGGCGACTCGGCTCGACGGGAAACGACGCGACAGGCGACGGCCCACAGTGCATCATCGTCAGTCGTGACCACCGCCGACGCTGCCGACAGACCGACGCCACTCTCCACCCCCGTCAGCGCTGGAATCGTGGCCTCACTGGTCGGCTTCACCAGCTCGTTCGCCGTTGTACTGACGGGCCTGCGGGCGGTAGGTGCCAGCCCGACCGAGGCGGCCTCCGGTTTGCTGGCACTGTGCGTCACCCAGGCCGTGGGAATGATGTGGCTCGCGCGCAGATACAGACAGCCCATCACTCTGGCGTGGTCGACACCGGGCGCGGCGCTGCTCGCCGGAACCGGCATGGTGGTCGGAGGGTGGCCCGCGGCGGTGGGTGCGTTCGTCACCGTCGGAGTACTGATCGTCCTGACGGGCCTGTGGCCGAGACTCGGCGCACTCGTGTCGACAATTCCGGTGCCACTCGCGCAGGCGATGCTGGCCGGAGTTCTCCTTCCTCTCTGCGCGGCACCGGTGGTCGCCTTCGCCGACTCCCCCGCCCAGGTGGCTCCGGTGGTCCTGGTCTGGCTCGTGGTCCTGCGGTTCAGTGCACGTTGGGCAGTTCCGGCAGCATTCGCCGCGGCGGCGGTGGTGATCGCGGCCGGTCTGGTCGGCGGCGGCATTCCGATCGCGCCGAACGATCTGGTCCCCCGAATCGACTGGACGGTTCCGCACTGGAGCTGGCAGGCCACAATAGGTATCGCGGTGCCGCTGTACATCGTCACGATGGCGTCCCAGAACATCCCCGGCGTCACGGTCATGGCGTCGTTCGGGTTCCGCATTCCCTGGCGTGCGTCGATGACCGTCACCGGAACCGGAACCGTCCTGGGCGCATTCGCCGGCGGTCACACGATCAACCTCGCCGCGATCAGCGCTGCGCTGTCGGCGAATCCCAGTGCCCATCCTGACCCGAAGCGGCGATGGATCGCCGCCTTCTCGGCCGGATCGTCCTACCTGGTGCTGGCGCTTCTCTCCACCGCCCTGGCCACCCTGGTCGCTGCCGCTCCCGCAGGTGTGGTGGAAACAGTTGCCGGGCTTGCCCTGTTGGGGACCCTCGCGGCGTCGTTGTTCGGCGCGCTGGAACATGCAGCGGACAGAGAAGCAACGGTTCTGACATTCCTCGTCGCTGCGTCCGGCCTGACATTCGCAGGAATCGGCTCCGCGTTCTGGGCCTTGGTCGTCGGTCTGATGGTCCGAGCGATCCTGCGTCGGCAGTCCCCGGCGACGCCAGCTACCGACGCCACTGGTTAGGGTCACGTTCATGACCGATCGAGTGAGCCCCGCGTCGGACTTGTCACACGCATCGGATTTTCCGGCACTGTGGCCGGTGACGACGAGATGGGACGACAACGACCACTACGGCCACGTCAACAACGTCACCTACTACGCCTATTTCGACACCGCCGTCAACGGTTGGCTGATGGAGACGACCGGTCTCGATATCAGGACACTGCCTGCGATCGGTGTCGTTGCCGAAACCTCGTGCCGATACCTGTCCGAATTGAGCTTTCCGGATCGCCTTCAGGTGGGCCTGGCAGTCGAGAAGCTGGGCACCCGCAGCATCGTGTACTCGCTCGGGTTGTTCCGCGAAGCCGACGACGATGCGTTGGAGCTGGCGGCCAGGGGTCGATTCGTACACGTGTACGTCGATGGGGTCACCCGTAGGCCGGTGGCGATTCCGCCCGAAATCGAGACTGCAGCTCGCACTTTGGTGATCGGGACGGCGTCGGCCTGACCGACTACAGCCCGATCTCGTCGGCCGTACGCAGAGCCCTGCTGACGATGTCGTCGATGAGCGTCGTGGTCGGCCCGCCTGCCACCGCCCGGTTTCGCGAGTCTGCTTCCATCCGGCGCATGACACCTTCGGCGATGATCGAGAGCTTCCACAGCGCCAGTACCTGCCAGAATCCGACATCGGAGACGTCGCGGCCGGTGTGCCCCGCATACGACTCGACGAGTTCGGCCCGAGTAGGAAAGCCCGGCAGAGTCGACGCCATGAAGGGACCGGCGACCCCGTCGTCGGCTTGCGGCCAATAGGCCAGAAGTCCTCCGAGGTCCGCCAAGGGGTCTCCGAGTGTGCACAGCTCCCAGTCGACAACCGCGGCGACACGGCCGTCGTCGCGGGCCGTGATGACGTTGCTGAGGTGGAAGTCTCCGTGCACCAGAGTCACCTCGTGCTGCGATGGAATGCCGGCTGCCAATCGCGTTGCCAGCGAATCGATACCGGGTACGTCGCGAGTGCGCGAGGATTGCCATTGCTTGGTCCACCGGGCGAGCTGGCGAGCGGCGTACGGCTTGTGACTGGCCAGATCGGCCAGACCCGAGGAGTCCAGATCCACGCGATGGATGTCGGACAGCGCGACCGTGAGGCCGAGCCCAACTCGGCGCCTGTGATCGGGGTCGAGTCCTTCGGCTACCGCCACCGAGTCGACGACGATCCCGTCGACGAAACTCATCAGCACGAGTGGGACCTCGGACACCGACGAATCCTCGGTCATCGCAATCATTTTCGGAACCGGAACCGCCGTGTTCTGCAGGCCCGACAGAATTCGATGCTCACGCACCACATCGTGTGCGGACGCCAACAGTTTCCCCAGTGGTGGACGCCGAAGCACCCAGCTACTGCCGCCGGCATCACGAACTGCGTAGGTGAGATTGGACTGACCATTACCGATCCGATGGAAGGTGAGAGGCGAGGTTGCGCCGATTCCCAATCCTGCGATCCAGGTCGATACCGCGTCTTCGTCCAGTCCCACCGCACCCATACAGAACCCTCACTTCGCCGCGCGACACCGTTGTCGACTGCCGTCATCGGAATTCGACCGATAGTAGCGAAGCTGAACCCGCTCGGGTGCCGAGGCACCGAGCGGGGCCGATCAACTTGCGCGCTCGAACGCGGAGATCAGCGCTGGAGTCGCGATCGCCGGAGCCGGAGCGGCTACCTCGTTGCGCTTGACGGCAATTTCGTCCACTTCACCGACCAACAGGGCAACCATCGTCTCCGGCTCGGAGGCCCAGACGGAGGAGATGTTCCGCACTTCGGCAGGTGCGAACAGTCCGCTGGTTGCCAGAGCGTCGATCCATTCGGCGACGGCGTCGGCCGTGGGATCGGGCACGGTCGATCGGTCGAGCGAGTCCGCTTGGAACTCGTTGCAAAAGAACGCGCGGACCATAGCGAGCTGTCCCTGAGACATTGCGGTCATGTTCTTCTCCCTCGAGTTGTCGGCGTCCGTAGGTGTCGAATACCCGATTCCAACGGGTTGTGACGGGTACCACGGTCCGTTTCCAGATCGTTATCGATTTGGCTGTAACGGTCGATTGCGGGTTTCCGATGCGGCTGAAACTACGCCCTTTTGGTCGGTCTCGCCCAGGGTGAACTGGACTCTGTGACTATCGTCACACACTTGGACCCATCCAATCAACGTCTTGCAACGAAGTCATAGTTTGGTTTACGAAATGCTGTGACAGGAAACAAGTTATCCACAAAACGCCAGGTCGGAGGGCATTCGCACCATTCGGACCGACGTCCGACTGCAGCAACTCGAACTCAGCATGCCTCCGCTACACGAGCTGCAAGAAGGCACGCAGTTCTGTATCGGGCCGGTTTTCGATCTCTTTCCCCGACTTGTGGCCGATTTGCCGACATGCAGAATTTGACGAAGTGAGCATCCTGCCGCTCACTTTTCGAAACCCCTCAGGCCGCTGCGTGATCGAAACGTTATTACGAAAACAATCAGCTCGTTCCCAACTTCCTCACATCCGATGTTCAGCCGAGTCGGGCACCGTGGCCGCATGCCAACACCGAGCCTCGGTTCCGGACCGATCCAAGCGTCCCGTCACGCCGAAACCGACGCCGAGACGCCAGCGGTGTCGTCCAGTGCCCCCACCCGTCCGCGGCGGCGCGCCGTGGTCGCTCGCTCGGCCGTGTCCGCTGCCTCTGCCGTCCTGTTGCTGATGATCCTGATGTGGGCACCGCAGGTCGCACCCTCGACGTCCGTCGAATCGACCCCTGCCACGGCACTGGCCACTCACGTACTCGATGCGATCGATGTGACCGCGGTGTTGATCGCCGTCGCCGCGCTCGCCGTCGTGGCGCTGATACGAAAGCTGCCGTTCGGGATCGGGGTGGTGATCGCCTGCACCATCGGTGCCGTCGTCAGCAGTGCGCTCGCTCGCGAGGTCCTGGGAGCGTCGATGCCGTCGGCAGATCTTCCGAACGGTCAACTCGTCGCGGTGGCCTCTCTACTCGGAGCAGCGTCCATGGTGGCGTCCGCAGCGTGGCGGCCCGTGGTCCTCGGCCTGGGCACCGTCGCAACGCTCGCGGTCGCGGCGGCTGCTCTTTTCGTCGGTTCCGCGTCCGTGACCGGGATCGTGAGCGCAGCGTCGATCGTGTTCGTGTGGTGGCCGGCGTGCTCGATCGTCATGCTCTACTCGCCCGTCGCAGCTGCCCGCGAAGCTCGCAACCCGCTCGACACGGCCGCTCTGGCCGTTCAACGCAAAATGGGGCGCTCCCGTTGACGAACAACCGGAAGCGCCCCATCTGACTGCTGACTGCTCGTGACTAGAGGGCCTTGAGCTCCTCGGTCACCTCGGACACCGACTTCTTCGCGTCACCGAACAGCATCGAGGTGCCCTCGGCGAAGAACAACGGGTTCTCGATGCCGGCGAACCCGGACGACATCGACCGCTTCAGAACGATGACCGACTTCGACTGATCGACGTTCAGGATCGGCATCCCGTGAATCGGGCTCGACGGATCGTTGCGCGCCGCCGGGTTGGTCACGTCGTTCGCACCGATGACCAACGTGACGTCGGTACGGGAGAATTCGTCGTTGATGTCGTCCATTTCCTTCATCGCGTCGTACGCGACATCGGCCTCGGCGAGCAGCACGTTCATGTGCCCGGGCATGCGACCGGCCACGGGGTGAATGGCGTACTTGACCTCGACGCCCTTCGACTCCAGTAGCTTGGCCATGTCCTTGACCGCATGCTGCGCCTGCGCAACCGCGAGTCCGTATCCGGGTACGACGATGACCTGGTTGGCGTAGGCCATCTGGATCGCCGCATCCGCCGCGGACGTGGCCTTCGCGGTTCCGCCGCCTGCACCCGCAGGCCCGGCAGCCGCGTCGCCGCCACCGAATCCGCCGGCGACGATCGCCGGGATGGAACGGTTCATGGCCTTGGCCATGAGGTTGGTCAGAATCGTGCCGGACGCGCCGACGATCATGCCTGCGACGATCATCGCTGTGTTGTTGAGCGCCAGACCTGCCGCCGCAGCGGACAGACCGGTCAGAGCGTTGAGCAACGAAATGACGACCGGCATGTCCGCGCCGCCGATGGGCAGCACGACCGTCAGACCCAAGATTCCGGCGAGTACGAGAACCGCCACGATCCACCACTGCGACACCCCGCCGCCCGGAGTGGCGTTGATTCCGATGACCACCGCAGCCGCCACGGCACCGATCAGCAGCAGAGCGTTGAGCGGCTGCTGCAACTTGCCGATGGTGATGGGCGAACCGGGCAGGGTCTCCTGCAGCTTGAGGAACGCGATCAGCGATCCCCAGAACGAGATCGACCCGATGATCGCCGCGAACAGCGACCCGATGACGATGTGGACCGTCGGCGATTCGCCGTGCTTGAAGTTCGAGAATCCCGATGTGTCGAGGAACTCGGCCCAGGCGATCAGTGCAACCGTTCCACCGCCGACGCCGTTGAACAGAGCCACCAACTGCGGCATTGCCGTCATCTTGACCCGACGCGCGGGAGGGATACCGAGAGCGACGCCGACGACCAGGCCGACGACGATGAGAATCCAGTTGCCGGTGTCTCGGATGGAGATGAGGGTCGCCACCACTGCGATGAACATGCCGACGGCGGCGATCTGATTGCCGCGGACAGCGGTCTTCGGGCCCGTCAGACCCATCAGACCGTAGATGAACATCGCGAACGCGACGATGTAGAGGATGTTGACGAGATTGTCCATCAGGAGTCAGCGCCCTTCTCGGCCTTGGCAGGGACAGGCTTGGACTTGAACATGCCGAGCATGCGGTCGGTGACGACGAATCCACCGATCACGTTGACCGTTCCGAAGACCAGCGCCACGAACAGGATCACCTGCAATCCGATGGACGGATCGTCCACCTTGCCCAGGACGACCAACGCGCCGAGCACGACGATGCCGTGGATGGCATTGGTGCCCGACATCAACGGGGTGTGCAAGGTGTTGGGCACCTTGGAGATCACCGCGAAGCCGACGAACCCGGACAACACCAGGATCGCTATGTTCGCGAGCAGCGGGGTGTACATCAGTTCTCCTTCTCACGTGTCACGCAGGCACCGGCGAGAACCTCGTCCGAGAAGTCGGGGGCGAGCTTGCCGTCGACCAGCATGAGTTCGAGCAATGCCGAGATGTTCTTCGAGTACAGCTCGCTGGCGTGCTCGGGCATCGAGGCAGGCAGGTTCAACGGCGAGCAGATGGTCACGTCGTGTTTGACGACGGTCTCTCCGGGCTCGGTGAGTTCACAGTTGCCGCCGGTCTCACCGGCGAGGTCGACCACGACGCTGCCGGGCTTCATGCCCTCGACGGCTGCGGCCGTGACCAGTCGCGGGGCGGGGCGTCCGGGCACCAACGCGGTGGTGATGACCACGTCGAATCCCTTGATGGCCTCCTCGAGAGCCTTCTGCTGTTGCACCCGCTCGTCCTCGGTCAGCTCACGCGCGTATCCGCCCTCACCTGCGGCGTCGATCCCGAGATCGAGCCATTGCGCCCCGACGGAGCGAACCTGGTCCGCGACCTCCGGACGCACGTCGTACCCGGTGGGCCGGCCGCCGAGACGCTTCGCGGTGGCAAGCGCCTGCAGACCTGCCACGCCCACACCCAGCACCAGCACGGTGGCGGGCTTGACGGTGCCCGCGGCAGTGGTGAGCATCGGGAAAAATCGGGTGGACTCGGACGCGGCCAGCAGGACGGCCTTGTAGCCGGCGACATTGGCCTGAGACGACAGTGCGTCCATCACCTGCGCCCGCGAGATCCGCGGGATCGCTTCGACGGCGAAGGCCTGCACTCCGGCCGCCTTCAACGCCCCGATGCTGTTCTCCGCGTTGCGCGGTGCCAGAAATCCGATGAGTGTCGAACCCGACGACAGCTTGGCGATCTCGGCGTCGGACGGCGGCGCGACCTTAACCACGACGTCCGCCGACCATGGATCACCGATGGTCGCTCCGGCGGCGACGTACAGCTCGTCGGGAATCAGAGCGCCCAAACCGGCACCCGATTCGACGACGATCTCGACGCCTTTACTCGTCAGGGAGGCAACGATCTTGGGCACCAGGGCGACGCGACGTTCGCCCTCCCCCGATTCCCGAACCACACCGACCACGGTCGTGGATCCCGAACCCTTCTCAGTGCTCTGCGATGTATCCAAATCTCCGTCTTCCTGCGTTGAATGGTGTCCACTGATCGGCCAACGGCCCCGAGCTTGCGACGAGTGGACGAACCCATGCGACAAAGGCACAAGGTCCCTGATAGTAGCCAGAGGAAACAGACCACGGGTAACTCGGAACACAGTCCGATTCGTTCTGAATCGAGTCCGTTCGGCATTCCGCAGTTACAGGGCGGGCAATTGTGATGCACGCCATACAGGTCTATCGGTGATGATCGGACCCTACAGTGACAACCGTGGAATCTTGCATCTTCTGTGCCATCGTCGCCGGCGACGCCCCCGCACACCGCGTGTTCGAGAACGACCACGCGATGGCCTTTCTCGACATCCGGCCGGTCAGTCGCGGACACCTGCTCGTCGTCCCGCGCGAGCACGCCACCGATCTGAACTCGACCCATCCGGACGCGGCCGCCGACGTATTTCGCGTCGGTCACACGCTGGCGCGCGCGGTGCGCCACTCGGATCTGCGCGCCGACGGAGCCAACCTCGTGATCAACGACGGCAAGGCCGCGTTTCAGACGGTTTTCCACCTGCACTTGCACGTGGTGCCTCGCTGGCATCGGGACCGGCTGCGGTTCGCTACCGGGTTCGTGACGCGCCGCCTGCGTGAGCCCGAGCATGTCGCGGACGCCGTTCGCGTCGGGCTGGCCCGGCTGAACGGCGAATCGACGGCGTGAGACTGTTCCTGTCGTCGTATCGATTCGGGGGCCACTCGGCTGCTTTCGTCGAGCTGACCGGGCCGCCGTCCGATCTCGCGGTGATCGCGAACGCGTCGGACGCGTGGCCCGCCGCCGCTCGCGAGTCCTCGCTTCGCAGTGAGTTCGGTCCGCTGCGCGCTCTCGGGTATCGGCCGGCGGAGCTGGATCTGCGCGAGTACGTGGGTCGGCCCGCGGCATTCGAGCGCGAGCTCGAAGGATTCGGTGCGGTGTGGGTGCGCGGGGGCAACACCTTCGTCCTGCGCGCTCAGCTCGCCCGCTCGGGTGCGGACGAGGTTCTGGCCGACCGAGTTCGGCGAGGATCGATCGCGTACGGCGGATACAGTGCGGGTGCCTGTGTGGCCGCACCGTCGTTGATCGGAGTCGAGGACGCGGACGACCCGGGCGAGGTTCGGCACGCCACCGGTGTCGATCCGGTGTGGACCGGGTTGGGTCTGGTGGATTTCTCCATTGTCCCGCACCTGAATTCCGTTCTCGACGAGCAGAATTCGGGGCATGTGACGGTGCAGCGCCTTCGCCGGGCCGGCATGGACTGTCACGGGTTGACCGACGACCAGGCCATCGTCGTCGACGCGTCGGGGACGCGTGTGCTCGGTAGTTGACCGTCGGTCAGCCCAGGCGGGCAAGTGGAGCGAGTCGATCCAGCGAGGACCACGCCAGCGAGCACCGCCTTGCGGTCATTTCGTCCGCGTCGAGCACCAGCATGTCGAACAACTGCCGAGGGGCCTGATGCCACGAGTGGGCAATCTGCGCGATGGTGGCTCGATCGAACAATCCGGACTGGGTCAACGCCTGAACCCATTCGTCGACCTCGCCTCGGTGAATGCGCTCGATGGTGTCGTATTCGATTCCGCCCCCGAGGAATTCGTACGAGAACATCGCGGCCACGTAGTTCCAGGAGTCACTTCCGGGATCGATCATGGTGCAGCCTCCTTGTCGACTCGCACCACATGGGGTGCGAGATTCGCTGCGCTGGACGCTAGCGTGGCGAACTACAAATTTGCGTGTCGACGACGCATCGATCTGGTAACGCCTGAGGCTGGTGTTACTGATGTGACTCGCTTCCGGAAAAGGCTCACCCACCTCGAACAGGGTGGGTAAAGTCCGCATTCGTGGGCACCCGAGCCGTTGCAGCGTCGATCGCAGCGATCGCGTGCGGGCTGGTGGGATGCTCGAACACGCCGGGAACCGAGGCCGATCCGAATTCGCCCGAGACGGCCGAACAGCCCGTCACCGAAGAACTCTTCGTCGGCGAATGCGGGTCGATGGACAACACGGAAGTGCAGAGACTCACGGCCGTATCCGACCTGACGGTGGTGTCCGAGAACGCCGTTCGGTGTCGATGGGAATCCGCGACCGGCGCGTACGCGATGTTCACCTGGTATCGCGGCAGCCCCATCGACCGAGAGAGATCCGTGGCCGAAGCCGTCGGCCGCACCATCGAGCGCATCGATGTGGACGGTCACCCGGGATTCACCGCCGCGGCGTCGGGAGCGTCGTGCGAGGCCGGGGTCGAGAACGGGGACGGCTTCGTGCACTGGTCCGTCAACTACGTGATCGACGGGCCCCGCGATTCCTGCGACGTCGTCGAGGATCTGGCACGAACCACGATGTCGAAGGCGAAGTAGCCCCATGAGGACGTTCCCCTCCACCGAGTCCAACCGTCGCATCCTCGCCGCTGTCCTCGTCACTGCGGCCGTCGGTACGGGATGCACCACCACCGTGGCCGGTACGGCGGTACCTGCTCGATCGGCCGACAGCGGAGAGTTCGACAAGCTGCTCGAGGAGTGCATCGCCGTCCCGGATCCCACCATCGCCGACACAGTGGGTGCCGACCTCGTCGATCAGTACTTCTACGGTGCAGTGTGCATGTGGACGGGCATCGGTGCCGCCGGGCTCATCGACGTGACCTTCGCCTGGTTCGAGGACGATGCGCTCTCTCGCGAGCGAGAGCTGGCCGAGCGGCTCGGCTACGCGACCGAGAACGTCCCTGTTGCCGGCACCACGGCGTTCCTGTCACGACGACCGGCCGACCCGTCGTCGTGCGGAATCAGCGCGGCGTATTCGGGCGTCATCACCTGGTGGGTGCAGTACCGAGGCACCAGTCCGACCGACCCGTGCGCCGCCGCCACGGAACTGGCAGAACTGACACTGCAACGCAACCAGTGACCGAGCGTCGACCGACCCCGACTCCGCCCCACGCTCCGCCGTGACAGACTCAAGTGTCGACGGTCACATTTCTGACGTGAGGAGACCGAGATGTCCGTGACGACCGATGCAGATGCCCGCCTGAGTGCGCTCGAATCCCTTCTTTCACCCGGCTCGGTGGTCACCGACCCGGACATCACCGAGGGCTATCGACGCGACTGGGCGAAGGATCCCGACGCGGGCACCCCGCTGGCCGTCGTGCGCGCACAGTCCACCGAGGACGTTCGTGCCGTGATGCGGTGGGCCACCGAGCACGCCGTGGCGGTCGTCCCACGCGGCGCGGGATCGGGTCTGTCCGGTGGAGCCACCGCCGTGGACGGCGGAATCGTGCTCACCACCGAGTTGATGCGAGAGATCACCGTCGATCCGGTGACCCGCATCGCCGTCGTACAACCCGGACTGCTCAACGCGGAGGTCAAGAAGGCCGTCGCCGAACACGGCCTCTGGTACCCACCGGATCCGTCCTCGTTCGAGATGTGTTCCATCGGAGGCAATGCGGCCACCAACGCGGGCGGACTGTGCTGTGTGAAGTACGGCGTCACCACCGATTACGTTCTCGGTCTCGAGGTCGTCCTGGCCGACGGTACCGCCGTCCGGCTCGGCGGGCCACGACTGAAAGACGTTGCGGGTCTGTCCCTTGCGAAGCTGTTCGTCGGCTCCGAGGGAACGCTGGGCATCATCACCGAGATCACTCTTCGATTGATTCCGGCGCAACCTCCCGCCAGTACGGTGGTCGCCTCGTTCGCGTCGGTGCACGACGCAACCGCCGCAATTCTGGCCATCACCCGGACACTGCGCCCGTCGATGCTCGAGTTCATGGACCGAGCTTCCATCGGTGCCGTCGAAGATGCCATGAACATGGGGCTCGATCGCGAGGCGGCGGCGATGCTCATTGCTCGGTCCGACTCCCCCGGTGCCGACCGAGGCCGCGAGATCGAGATCATGGCGGCCGCGTGCACCGAGGCCGGTGCCTCGGATGTGTTCACCACCGACGACCCCGACGAGGGCGAGGCCTTCGCTGCCGCGCGGCGGTTCGCCATTCCCGCTGTCGAGCGACTCGGCAGCCTGCTCCTCGAGGACGTCGGGGTTCCGCTGCCCGCACTTCCGGCCCTCGTCGACGGAATCGCCGAGCTGTCCACGAAATACGACGTGCTGGTGGCGGTCATCGCCCACGCCGGTGACGGCAACACTCACCCGCTGATCGTTTTCGACCCCGAGGACGCCGACATGACACGTCGCGCCAACATCGCATTCGGCGCGATCATGGATCTGGCAATCTCGTTGGGCGGCACCATCACCGGCGAACACGGTGTCGGTCGCCTCAAGAAGGCGTGGCTGCCCGATCAGGTCGGTGAGGACGTCATGGAACTGACCCGCCGAATCAAGACCGCTCTCGATCCGGCGGGCATCCTCAACCCCGGTGCCGTGCTGTGATCACCCGTCGACGGTGAATCCGTCCGCCACCGTCAGCACCTCGTCGAGGATTTCCAGTCCTTGACGAATCTCGTCCTCGGACGTCGTCAGCGGAGGGGCGATCTGGAGGCGATTGCCTGCGACGAACGGCCACAGTCCACGTGACTTCGCCGCGGCGGTCACCGTGCCCATCGCCGCCGCGTCCTTGCCCGACGCGGCGAAGGCAACCAGTGGCTCTCGGGTCGTTCCGTCCTTGACCAGCTCGACGGCCCAGAAGAATCCCTTACCGCGTACCTCGCCCACACTCGGATGCGATTCGGCCAGCTTGGACAGGCCCGCACCGAGTACGTCCTCGCCGACGTGACGCACGTGAGGAAGGATCTTGTCGCGCTCGAACACTCCGATGGAAGCCACGCCCGCGGCGCACCCGAGCACGTGACCGGAGTAGGTCAAGCCGCCCGGGTACGGCTTGTGGTCGAACTGCGAGGCGATCTTCTCCGAGATCACGACCCCGCCGAGGGGCACGTATCCGGAGTTGACGCCTTTGGCGAACGTGATGAGATCCGGTGTCACATCCCAGGCCTGGCAGGCGAACCATTCGCCGATGCGCCCGAACCCGACCATGACCTCGTCGGCGATGTAGACGATCCCGTACTTGTCGCACAGCGCTCGAACGCCGGCCAGATAGCCGGGCGGCGGGATCAGCACACCGTTGGTGCCGATGACCGATTCGAGGATCAGTCCGGCGATGTTCTGCGCACCTTCGAGCACGATGACCTGCTCGAGGTGTGCCAGCGCTGCGGCCGTCTCGTCCTCGGGAGTCGTTGTGCCCCAGGGTGAGCGGTACGGGTACGGCCCGAAGAAACGTACGACGTCGACGTTGGTCGGCTCGGTGCCCCATCGGCGCGGCTCGCCCGTGAGACCGATCGCAACTCCGGTTCCACCGTGGTACGAGCGATACGCGGCAAGCATCTTCGTACGCCCGGTGTGCTGTCGCGCCAACCGCACCGCATGCTCGACGGCTTCCGCCCCACCGGTCGTGAAGAACACTCGGTTCAGATCACCCGGCGCACGTTCGGCGATCAACGTGGCGAGTTCACTGCGCTTGTTGTTGGCCACGGTCGGGGAGATGGTCGTCAGAACCTGAGCCTGTTCGACGATGGCGGCGACCACGTCGGGGTGTTGATGACCGAGATTGACGTTGACCAACTGCGACGAGAAGTCGAGGTATCGGTTGCCCTTGTCGTCCCAGAACCACGACCCCTCCGCTCCCTCGACGGTGATCGGGTTCAGTTCGGCCTGCGCCGCCCAGGAGTAGAACACGTGATCCATCTACTTGCCGCCTTCCTCCAGTGTGACCTCCATCGGAGCGTACGACTCTCCGGTGACGTCCACTCCGTCGGCCTTCAACAAATCGAGCGCCTGCGTGACGTACTCGTTGGTGTACGCCTCGGCATCGGGATCGGCGGTCAGCACCGTCGATCCTTCGGCATTCTCGGTGCTCTTGGCGATGTCGACGGTCTGCTGCCAGGCCGCCTCGTCGATCATTCCGATGCCATCCGCGGACGGCCAGATCAGTTTGTTGACCTCGTTGACCTGCCAGAGCTGGTGACTCGCGCCGAGTGTGGAGCCTGCAGCGACGGTGATGTCGCGGCACGTTTCGACGTTGTCGCGGCAGAAGATCCAGCCCTTCAACGATGCCGCCAGGAATTTGACGGTCTGCTCCTGGTAGGCCTCGTCCGAGAGCTTGTCGGTGTTGGCCCAGATCGCGTCCTGCAGCATCGCGACGCCGTCGTCGTTCCAGTTCAGCGTGGTGAAATCGTCTGCGGTGTAGAGAGCTCCGGTTGCCGGGTTCACGGTCTCGAGCAACTGAGCGTACTCGTTGTACGACATCGCCTGGGCTGCAGCGATATCACCGGACAACAGGCCGTTCATGTCGAACTGCTGCTGCACCAGCGTCACGTCCGCCGGGCTCACTCCCGCTTTCGTCATTCCGGCGAACAATTCGAACTCGTTTCCGTAGCCCCAGTTTCCGACGGTCTTGCCTCGGAGGTCCGCGGGTGAGGCGATGTTCTGATCCTCGAACGAGACCTGCAGGGTGCCCGACTTCTGATAGATCTGAGCCACGTCGGTGATGCCGGCTCCGGCCTCGCGGGATGCGAGCGCCTTCGGTACCCACGCGATGGCGTAGTCGGCCTGCCCCTGGGCAAGCACGGTTTGCGGGACGATATCCGTTCCACCGTCCAGGATTTCGACGTCCAACCCCTGTTCCGCATAGAAACCCTGATCGACGGCGGCGAGGTAGCCGGCGAACTGGCCCTGCTTGAACCACTGCAATTGCAGCTTGATCGTGGTGTCTCCGTCGGCACCGGTGTCGGTGTCTGTCGTGGTGGTACTGCACGCCGAGGCGACCACTGCAAGCGCCATCACGGCGGCGAGAAGAGATCGGGGGGTTCGGGTGATCTTCACGTTCATCTCCTAGGTACGACGCCGGGACACGAGCTTCTCGAGCAGCAGAACAACCAGAAAGAAGAGCAAACCGACTGCGATGGCACCCATCACGTAGGCCCATGCCCGGGGGTAGGCCGTGTTCGCCGCGGCGGAGGTGATCCGCGACCCCAAACCGTTCTGCAGTCCACCGAAGTACTCGCAGATGATGGCAGCAATGACAGCATTGGGAGCGGCAACCCGCAACCCGGTGAAGATGTGTGGAACGGCGGACGGGAGGCGGACGATTCGGGTGAACTGCCAACCACCGACGGCATACGACGTCATGAGGTCGTGGTGCACGGCCGAGACCTGACGCAGTCCCTTCGCCGCACTGACGAAGACCGGGAAGAACACGACGATGGTGACCACGAGGCGGCGCGGTAGATCGGTGGTCGAGGAGAACATCGAGTTGAACACCGGCGCGAGAGCGACGATGGGAACGGCTGCGGCACCTGCTGCCAACGGGGTGAGCAGTTCGTCGACGATCCGCAGGCGAACTGCTGCCATTGCTGCCAGGAGACCGAGGACCGAGCCTGCGATCAACCCCACCAGAGCGTTGGTTCCCGTTGCCAGACTTGCCGATCCGATGTTTCCGAGGTTTCGCACGAATTGCTCGGCGATGGCGCTCGGCGACGGCAGCAGGAACGACGGAACCCCCGCGACGACCGTGAGCAACTGCCACAGTGCGAGCGCCGCCGCCCCGAACACCACCGGTGGCAGCCAGAGCTTCATCGCAGATCCGCACTTCGAACCGAACGGCCGTGCAGTGCATCCCGAACCGCGGTGATGGACGAGAAGAACTCCGCCGATTCGCGCGGATCGTCGTTCGTGTCGAATCTGTCGATCGTGAGTGTGTCGACGATCCGCCCCGGCCGAGCGGACATCACCACCACCCGATCGGACAGGTAGACCGCTTCGGGAATCGAGTGGGTCACGAACACCACTGCTGCGCTCGACTCCTCGGCGATGCGCAGTAGGTCGTTCTGCATCTTCTCGCGGGTCATCTCGTCCAGGGCACCGAACGGTTCGTCCATCAGCAGCAGTCCCGGCGTTCGGGCCAGCGCCCGCGCGATCGCCACTCGTTGCTGCATCCCACCGGACAGCTGGCTGGGAAACTTGTCGGCGAAATCGGTGAGTCCGACGAGGTCCAGTAGTTCGCGAACCCGTTCTGCGCGTTCCTTTTTGGGAACCTTGTGGAGTTCGAGCGGCAATGCGACGTTGGATTGCACTGTGCGCCACTCGAGCAGCCCGGCCTGCTGAAAGGCGATGCCGTACTTCTGATCGACGCGGGCTCGGCGAGCAGTCAGACCGAACACCGAGGCAGTACCGGACGTGGGTTGCTCGAGATCGGCAACGATACGGAGCAACGTCGACTTACCGCACCCCGAGGGCCCGATCAGCGAGACGAATTCGCCGGGGGCGATCGCGAGCGATACGTCCTCCAACGCAGTCACTCCCCCGTCGAACTTCTTTCCGACGCCCTCGACGAGTACCGCATGCTCGGTCATGACCGATCCTTTCGACCCGGCGAGCGACCGGCGTACCGACCCAGTGCGATGTCGAGCAGTGACACCAACCCGGTCACCACCAGTCCGAGCACCGCTGCGCCGAGAACGGCTGCGTAAAGGCGGGATGCGTCTCCTGTTGCCTGCTGCGAGAACACGATGATCTGCCTGCCGATACCGCCGGTCGTTCCGGTGGAGATCTCGGCGACCACGGCACCGATCACGGCAGCGGCCGCGGCAAGACGCAGCGCCGGAATCAGATGAGGCACCGAGGCGGGTAGGCGTAGTCGAACGAGTGTGGTCCACCATCCGGACGCGTAACTGTGCATCAGGTCCAACGCTGCCCGATCGGGTGCACGCAGGCCGCGCAGCATCCCCACCGCCACCGGGAAGAACGCAAGATACGACGCGATGACGGTGATGCTCATCCACGGCTGCCAGGCGTAACCGCCGATTGCGATCTTTCCGCCCCACCCTGCGACGAGCGGTGCCAACGCGATCAGCGGAACCGTCTGCGAGACGATCACATACGGCAGTACGGAGCGCTCGACCCACACGAATCGTTGCATCGCCACCGCCAGCACCAGCCCGACCACCGTCCCCAGCGCGAACCCGAGTACCGCGAGCCCGAAGGTGAACAGGCCACTGGACACGATCGCCGCACCGACACTGCGAGCCCCCGTGACGTTCACCTCCGGCTCGGTCAGCGCTGCCAACACCGACCACACGTGCGGTAGCGCTCCGTCGTCGGTGCGGGGCAGCACCCGCACGCCGGCGATACTCACCCCGTTGTCGGGGACGAGCACTTTCACCGACTCCCAGAACACCAGCAGCACGCCGACGGCCCCCACTGCCATCAACGGACGCCGCGCTCCTCGATGCGCACCGGCGGGAGCAGGTGTCACCACCGAGGCCTGATCGAGAACACCCGTCACGACGTCGCCGTCACGCTCGGGCGGATCTGCGGAATTATGCTCTCCCCGTACGCTTCCAGCGTCGCTGCCTTGGCATCGTGTTGCAGGTACACCGAGAACTGATCGACACCGAGAGCCTCGAGATCTTTCAGCTTCGCGATGTGATCGGCCGGGGAGCCGAGCAGACAGAACCTGTCGATCACCTCGTCCGGAACGAACTCTGCGTGCGAATTGCCTGCGCGGCCGTGCTCGTTGTAGTCGTACCCTTCACGCGCCGCGATGTAGTCGGTGAGTGCCTGTGGCACACCGCTGCCGTCGCCGCCGTACCGCGAGACGATATCGGCGACGTGATTGCCCACCATCCCGCCGAACCAACGACACTGATCTCGGGCGTGTTCGAGCCCTGCGTCGGTACCGTCGGTGACGTAGGCGGGAGCGGCGACGCAGATCGAGATCGAATCCGGATCGCGACCCGCCTGCTCGGCCGCAGCGCGGACCCGGCCGATCGTCCACGCTGCGATATCGGGATCAGCCAGCTGCAGAATGAACCCGTCTGCCACCTGTCCGGTGAGCTCGAGGGCTTTGGGGCCGTACGCCGCGACCCACACCTCGAGTCGGGACCGCTCCGCCCACGGAAACTGCACTGTCGTCTCCCCGATCCGGGCACTTCGCCCATTGGCCAAGCTACGGATCACCTCGATCGATTCCCGCAGCGTGGCAAGGGTTGTCGGCTTCCCGCCGAGGGCGCGGACGGCCGAATCACCGCGGCCGATGCCGCAGACGGTCCGATTGCCGAACATGTCGTTGAGCGTCGCGAACGTCGATGCCGTCACCGTCCAGTCGCGGGTGGCGGGATTGGTGACCATCGGACCGACGGTCACCCGCCTCGTCGCGGCCAGAATCTGGCTGTAGATGACGTACGGTTCCTGCCACAGCAGATGCGAATCGAACGTCCACACGTGCGAGAAGCCATGTGTCTCCGCCTGTCTGGCCAGGTCGACCACGCGGGACGCCGGCGGATTGCACTGGAGCACTACCCCGATGTCCATGGCTCAGATCAGATTCTGCGACAGGTCGCGCCGGACGAATCGGCCGTGTCCCGCAGTGCCGGAATAGGATCCACCGTCGACGATGATCCGGCCACGCGAGATCACGGTGTCGACATGGCCGTCGATCTCGAAACCCTCGTACGCCGAATAGTCCATGTTCATGTGGTGGGTCTTGTCGACGCCGATGCTGGTGTGTCCGTTCGGGTCGTAGATCACGATGTCCGCGTCGGCACCGGGGGTGATGACGCCTTTCCTCGGATACATCCCGAACATCCTGGCCGGGGTGGTACAGCAGACGTCGACCCACTTCTCGAGCGTGATCTTGCCGCTCTTGACACCCTGGAACATCAGATCGATGCGGTGTTCCACCGAGCCGATCCCGTTGGGAATCTTCGAGAAATCACCGATACCCATCTCCTTCTGATCCTTCATGCAGAAGGGGCAGTGATCGGTACTGACGGTCGACACGTCTCCGGTGCGCAGGTATCGCCACAACTCGTCCTGATGCCCCTCCGCTCGCGACCGCAACGGCGTCGAGCAGACCCACTTGGCACCCTCGAAGCCCGGAGCGCCGAGCTGTTCCTCTAGCGACAGATACAGGTACTGCGGACATGTCTCGGCAAAGACGTTCTGTCCGTTGCCTCGGGCCTGCGCGATCTGTTCCAGGGCCTGCTTGGCAGAGACGTGTACGACGTAGAGCGGTGCACCGGTGACGTCGGCCAACATTATCGCTCGATGCGTCGCCTCCTCCTCGAGCTGCCACGGCCGTGACGTGCCGTGGAAGTACGGGGCTGTGTCCCCACGGGCGATCGACTGAGCAACGAGAACATCGATCGCGATGCCGTTCTCCGCATGCATCATCAGCAGTGCACCCGTTTCGGCGGCGGACTGCATGGCGCGCAGGATCTTGCCGTCGTCGGAGTAGAACACACCCGGGTAGGCCATGAAGAGTTTGAAACTGGTGACGCCCTCGGATACCAACTCGCTCATGGCTTTCAAGGAATCGTCGGTCACGTCGCCGATGATCTGATGGAATCCGTAGTCGACGGCACACTGCCCCGCGGCCTTCTCGTGCCATTGCGCCAGAGTGTCCTGGACGCGCTGACCGGGAGTCTGAATCGCGAAGTCCACGATCGTCGTCGTGCCACCCCACGCCGCTGCGCGCGTTCCGGTTTCGAAGGTGTCGGAGGCGAACGTACCGCCGAAGGGCATCTCCATGTGAGTGTGCCCGTCGACCCCACCCGGGATCACGTATTTTCCGGTCGCGTCGACGACCACGTCCGCCGAGGTCTTCAGGTCCGCGGCCAGGGAGACCGATCCGGGTGCCAGTACCGCGACGATGCTCTCGCCGTCGATGAGCACATCCAATTCCTGTGCGCCGGTGGTGGATACCACGGTCCCGCCGTGCACGAAGGTGGTGGCCATCAGGGTTGCACCAACGGGCCGTATGCGTCGGGTCTACGGTCACGATAGAAGGCCCACCGGTCGCGGACCACCTTGATCAAATCCATGTCCAGGTCACGCACGATTATTTCGGATTCGGAATCCGACGCCACCTCGCCGACGAATTTGCCTTCGGGGTCCACGAAGTAACTGGTTCCGTAGAAGTCGTCGTCACCGTATTCGGATTCGATTCCGACTCGATTGATCGCGCCGACGTAGTACTCGTTCGCGACGGCGGATGCGGGCTGTTCGAGCTTCCACAGGTAGTTCGACAGACCCCGCGAGGTGGCCGAGGGATTGAAGACGATCTCGGCACCGGCGAGGCCCAACGCCCGCCAACCCTCGGGAAAGTGCCTGTCGTAGCAGATGTACACACCGATTCGGCCGACCGCGGTGTCGAACACCGGCCACCCCAGGTTTCCCGGGCGAAAGTAGAACTTCTCCCAGAATCCGTTCACGTGGGGAATGTGGTGTTTCCGATACTTGCCGAGATAGGTGCCGTCCGCATCGACGACGGCAGCGGTGTTGTACAGAAGTCCGGGTTGTTCCTGCTCGTAGACGGGCAGAATCATCACGATGCCGAGTTCCTTCGCCAATGCGGCGAAACGGTCGACGGTCGGCCCGGGTACCGATTCTGCGTACTCGTAGAATTTCGCATCCTGCAATTGACAGAAGTACGGACCGTAGAAAAGTTCTTGGAAACAAACGACTTTCGCGCCCTGCTCGGCGGCGGACCGAGCAAACCCCTCGTGCGCCGCGATCATCGATTCTTTGTCACCGGTCCACTTGCTTTGGACCAGAGCAGCTCGAACTGTGGACATCATTGGCACTCCATCTCTCGCTGGCTTGCACCCTCAAGATATTTTGCGCCGTGTTACGGGATCGTTCGTGCGGTTTCGTACGTATTAATCGTCCGAACTGTTCACGAGTGCGGAAGCAGTGCACGCACGGCGTCGATGGAGTCCGCGGTGGCAAGGTTCTTGTCGGGTCGATACCGGAGTACTCGCGCGAATCGCAGTGCAACACCGCCCGGATAGCGTGGGCTGACCTGCACGCCGTCGAGTTCGATTTCGACGATCAGCTCGGGTCGCAGGTACACGGTGTGCTCGTCACGCTCGCGCTCGTGTTTCGGGAATTCGTCGGTCTGCCATTGCAACAGAACGTCGGTCAGGCCTTTGAAGGTCTTACCGACCATGATCGGGTCACCGCCGTCGGGATCGCGAGCTCCGAGGTGCAGGTTGGACAGGTAACCGGTGCGACGCCCGTATCCCCACTCGGCTCCGAGCACGACGAGGTCGAGGGTGTGCTCGGGTTTGACCTTCTGCCAGCTCTTTCCGCGGCGGCCTGCGGCGTACGGAGCACCGAGCGCTTTGAGCATGATCCCTTCGTGCCCGGCGTCGAGTGCCGCGTCGAAATGGGCTGCTGCCGCGTCCGCGTCGGGCCTGACGACACAGGGAATTCGGTGTCCCGGTGCCACCCGGTCCAGTGCAGACAGACGCTGCTCCAATGGGGCATCGAGCAGGTCGACACCGTCGAGGTGCAGGCAGTCGAAGAAGTAGGGCTGCAGCAGTAGCTCGTGTGCACTCTCGGCACCGAACCGACTCATCGTTTCCTGGAACGGTCGCGGGCGGCCGCTGTCTTCGAGCGCGAGGGTCTCACCGTCCAGGACCACGGAGTCGCACGGCAGCGCGAGAACCAGATCCACCAGCTCGGGCACACTCGCAGTGATGTCGCGCAGAGTGCGCGTGTAGATGCTCACGTCGGTTCCGGAGCGGTGCACCTGAATTCGCGCGCCGTCGAGCTTGTATTCGACGGTGACATCGCCGGAGAGCTGTTCCCATGCGCCCCGCAGAGACTCCGCGGGCGAGGCCAGCATCGGCCGGACCGGGCGACCCACCTCGAGCCGAAATGCGTCCAGCGCTTCGACGCCACCGGTGATGGCAGCGATCGCAGTGGCAGGCAACCTCCCCGAAAGCATGAATGCGCGACGCACCGAGGCCTGCGGCAGATTCGTCGCGGCGGCGACAGCGTCGACCATGATTCCTTCGAGCGCGCCCTGACGCAGCTCACCGGTGACGAGCCGGATCAGAAACCGACGCTCCTCGGCTGTGCTCCGGGAGAACAGGGCCGTCAGCAGCGCCACCCGGCGAGCAGCAGAACCGGCCCCCGACGTCGCCGCGACCGACGATATCGCCTCGTCCACCTCGGCAACCGTCAGTGTCGAATCCGCGGCAGCCGCAACGTCGAGATCGGCCAGCGTGCGCCAGCCGACACCTATCCGACCCTGTGGCAACTCCCCCGAGAGCCACGAGACAGCAGGCTCGATGTCACCGGCTGCCGCCTCGGCCAGCAGCGCGCTCAGCTGCTCGATCTTGACCTTGCGCGAGCGCGTCGCTGCCACGGCACGGGAGGTTTCGACGATCCTGGACATCAACACACACCGAACATAACCGCCCCCACCGACAGCGTGCTGACATCCAATTGTTACCGCTGTGACTCGAGTGACCGGTGTTGTTGCTGTTACGTTCGATTCATGTCAGCAACGTCCGTGCGACACAACGCACGGGCGACGTGTCAGCTGAATCCCAGAACGCGGTCGCCCCACGCAGCGCGCATGTCGCCGTCGGGGTCGTCGACGAGAGTGTCGGTTGCATCGATCACCAGCGTCCAGCGCGTCTTCTCGGTGTACGGAGCCCAATGCTTGGACGCATCCAACGCAGCGGGGACGCCGTACCGCGCGAAAGCGAGCCAGCGTCTCTGCATCCGCGCAGACACCGCCATTGCCGGCTTTCGGCCACCGAGCCAGAAGGTGGGGTCTCGGTTGAGCGTTCCGAAATTGCCGAAGACGTACGGCAGTTCGGTCGCGTGGCCGGCTCCCACTCGTGCCGCCTTGAGCATCGGTGTCGCATGATCGAATCGGTACATCCATGTCGGCGAGTGCCTGCTGTGCCCGTCGGCGATCCACACGCTCGGCATGAGGAATCCCGCGTCGCGCGATATGGCTTGCGCCCCGGCCGGTTTGTCTCGGTCCGGGTATGCCGCCATGATCTCGGCCACTCGATAGGCAGGCAGATCCGCGTGGTCGTGAGCGATGGCGCGGAACATCTCGGAGACCGTGTCGGAGGTGATCGGCATCAACGGAGACTTCATGAATCGAAAGATCGAGGGCTCGTCGTGGTTGGTGCCGATGATCAACGGGATCTTGTGCGAGAGCCCCTTCTGGAAGGCAGCCACGGGATAGCGCGGAACGATATCTCCGTCGACGACCGGCGAAAGACCAAGTGTCCCAGGCACTGTCGTCGGGATCTCGTAGCAGAGTGTGTCACCGGCGGTGACCAGCCTCGTGAAATGCATGTCCAAGAGTTCACCGATGTCCGCCGGCTCGACGCCTACCAACTCCAGGAACCTCGAGGCCACCGCGGCTCCGCGTTCGGGGCCGTACACCGAGGTCGCAGGCGCGCTCTGCACGATCGCTCTCTGGAACAGACCCTCGGCCTTCGGCGAGGTCATCAACGTGGTGACCGACGCTCCCCCGGAGGATTCGCCGAACACCGTCACCTGATCGGGATCGCCGCCGAACGCCGAGATGCACTCGCGGACCCACTGCAGTGCGGCAATCTGATCTCGCAGTCCCAGATTGGTCTCGAAGGTGTGCTCGTCGGTGGAGAACGACGACAGGTCGAGGAACCCGAACGCACCGAGACGAAAGTTGATGGTCACCACCACCACATCGCCGTTCTCGCTGAGGTTCCTCCCGTCGTACACCCGCTGTGCCGACGATCCGAGCGAGTAGGCGCCGCCGTGGATCCAGACCAGCACCGGCCGCAGTTCTGCCTCGGGACGGGGAGCCCAGACGTTGAGCGTGAGACAGTCCTCGGAAATCGACAGCGACGGATCGATCGGCACCGGACTGTCGCGGCCCTGCGGAGCCATCGCACCGAACTCGAGGCCGTCGAGCACTCCCGCCCAGGGCTGCAACGGTCGCGGCGCGCGGAACCGGAGCTTGCCCACCGGAGGCGTCGCGTAGGGAATACCCCGCCAGGCCACGATCGGCGACGTATCGGCATCGACCGGATAGCCGAGAACCTCGCCGTAGGGCGTGCTCACGAGCAGGGTCGAATCGGACGCAGCGGAGTCGGACGCGGTGACCATGGAACCTCCCGTTCGGTCGTTGCCCAACGTACCAACATCAACCGTCCCCTCGGCGACGTTACTCACAGCGTCGACGCCCGCGAGCGAAGGAACCGGCGATGAAGAGAATCGGATGTGTCGCAGTGGCAGTCGTCGGAGCATGCATGCTCGGAGGGTGCGGTGCGAGCGGTGAAGGCGACGGTCCGATGGCAACCGTGATCACCGACCGCCCCACCCCGGTCGCCACGGCTCCCTCCGTGCCCTCTGCCACGTCGGCATCACCCTCCACCACATCGATCGCCACGCCGACGTCCACCACGGTGGCGCCGACGAGTCCTGCTGCAGCCCAGGCAAAGCCGCAGGACTACGCAGGCAAGGCACCCGGTTGGTACTACTTCTCGAGCCCCAGCGGAAAATTCGAGTGCGGTATCGCCGTCCTCGAATCCTCGATCGCCGGATGCCACGGATCACTCCCCGATTCGGCACCCGAGGTTCCCGGCAGCGGAGCGTCGGGGACGGCGGTGAAACCGAATGCCGTACAGCTGATCGCCGGGTCCCCGGCGAAGTTCGAGAGCCTCGGCGATCCCAAGTTCCACCGTTTCGACGGGCCTGCGACGGCCTTGCCGTACGGCGAAGTTCTCACCGTGCCCGGAAGTGGTTCCACCAACGGCCTGCAGTGCAGCGTCGACGAGAAGACCGGGGTCACGTGCTCCGATCAGGTCGGCCACGGTTTCACCGTCTCGAACGAGGATTTCGACCTTCGCTGACGGTCTCGTTCGCGCGGCAAATTACCAGGCGTAATGTCCGGGGACGGTACGACAATCCCTGCCGTACGGTCTCCCCAGCGGCCGACGCCCGTGCGCGCGGCCGGAAGGTGCATCACACATGAATCAGACCTCGGACCGCCACACAGCGAAGGTCATCGGCGTCAGCATCGCCGCTGCTGTGGGCGGGTTCCTGTTCGGCTTCGACAGCTCGGTCATCAACGGCGCTGTCGACTCGATCGAAGATCATTTCCTCCTCGGCTCGTTCACCACCGGCTTCGTGGTGGCGATCGCCCTCATCGGGTGCGCAGTGGGTGCCTGGTTCGCCGGCAGCCTCGCAGATCGTTGGGGACGCAAGAAGGTCATGCTGCTGGGCTCGGCCCTGTTCGTCGTTTCCTCGATCGGCTCGGGATTGGCGTTCAGCGTCCCCGACCTGATGCTCTGGCGAGTGCTCGGCGGACTCGGAATCGGCATCGCTTCGGTGATCGCACCGGCGTACATCGCCGAGATCGCTCCCGCCAAATGGCGCGGTTCCTTGGCCTCGCTTCAGCAATTGGCCATCACCATCGGCATTTTCGCTGCTCTGCTGTCCGACGCTCTTCTCGCCGGTGCCGCCGACGGCGCGTCCAACGACCTGTGGTTCGGCATCGAGGCATGGCGCTGGATGTTCCTGGTCGGCGTGATTCCCGCTCTCGTGTACGGGTTGCTGGCAACCCTGATCCCGGAGTCTCCGCGTTACCTCGTCGGTCAGCATCTCGACGAGGAAGCGGCCCGCGTACTCGCCGAGATCACCGGTGAGCTGCACCCGGACGAGCGCGTCCACGAGATCAGGCTGACGCTGCGCAAGGAATCACGCTCGTCGTTCGCCGATATTCGCGGGCCGAAGTTCGGCCTGCAACCCATCGTCTGGGTGGGCATCACGATGGCCGTGCTGCAACAGCTGGTCGGCATCAATGCGATCTTCTACTACTCGACGACGCTGTGGCGTTCGGTCGGCTTCTCCGAGGATCAATCGTTCACCACCTCCGTGATCACCGCTGTGATCAACGTGGTCATGACGTTCGTGGCGATCCTGTTCGTGGACCGAATCGGTAGGCGCAAACTGCTGATGGGGGGTTCGGTCGGCATGTTCGTCGGGCTCGTCATGGCGTCGGTGGCATTCTCGCAGGCGACCGGCAGCGGCGACGCCGTCACGTTGCCCGCTCCGTGGGGTGCGATCGCGTTGGTCGGGGCCAATCTGTTCGTCATCTTCTTCGCCTCCACATGGGGACCGATCATGTGGGTCATGCTCGGTGAGATGTTCCCCAACCGCATGCGTGCCATGGCGCTCGGCATCGGTACCGCAGCCAATTGGATGGCCAACTTCGCTGTCACGCTTGCCTTCCCGCCGCTGACGTCGTCCGTGGGGCTGTGGGCGATCTACGCAGGATTCGCTCTGTTCGCCGCGCTCTCGTTCTTCTTCGTCAAGGCCAAGATCAGGGAGACCAAGGGCATGGAACTCGAGGACATGCTGGGCTGACGCCGGACCGCAGATGCAGGGGCGGCACCAGCGCCACCGGGTGAGCGGTGTTACTGTCGCTTTCGTTCTGACACGGGGTGTGTCCGCCGATGCGGATGCTGAGATCAAACCCGCCGAACCTGATGCAGGTAATGCTGACGAAGGGATGTCAAGGCGATGACGCCTGTTGTATCTGCGGACCCGGTCCGCTTCACCGATCTACTGTGGGATGCGTCCGAGAACATCCGACGCGCGATCGACGACCTCGAGTTTCTCCGGCTTCTCGGAGCCGGAACACTTCCGCTCGATGCGTTCCGTCGGTATCTCGAGCAGGATTCGCTCTATCTCGGTGGGTACGTCAAGTCGCTGTCACTACTGGCAGCACACGCACCGAACCCGATCGCCGGAGCGTTCTGGGCGAGCGCCGCCGCCAGCGCGATGGACGAGGCCGCCTCGCACGAAGAGATGCTGACCGGTGGAGCGCTGCCCGCGTCGACCCGGACACCCGAGCCTTCACCGGCATGCCTCGGTTACACCTCCTACCTCACCGCGATTGCGGCAACCGAACCGTATCCTGTTGCAGCAGCGGCTGTTCTGCCGTGCTTCTGGATCTACGCCGACGTGGGCCGCTCACTCGCCGGTGCCGCGAGAGCGGTTCTCGATCGCGATCCCGACCACCCGTACGCGCGGTGGGTAGCCGCGTACGACGCACCCGAATTCCATGCGATCGTCGACGCCGCAAGGACATTCGTGGACGACGCGGCGGCTGCCGCGACTCCGGTACAGCGAGAGCAGATGATCGACGCCTTCGTCGTGGCATCGAGGTACGAATTGATGTTCTGGGACAGCGCTTTGCATCCCACTCCGTGGCCCCTGGCCGAGAGTGCGGTGCACGCATGAGAACCGCTCGGATCCTCGCCGCGTTGGCGGCGGCCGTCGTTGCCGCGACCGGACTGGTGGGCTGCTCGCAGTCGACGGAATCCGACACCATTCGATTCGCGTTGGACTGGACGCCGAACACCAACCACACCGGCCTCTACGTGGCGCTGCAGGAAGGCTACTTCGCCGACGCCGGTCTGGACGTGGAGATTCTGCCGTACAACAACACCGCGGCGGACACTCTCGTCGATGCCGGAAACGCCGAATTCGGTATCAGTACACAGAGTTCGGGTGTGTTCGCCACTTCGGCGGGCGCGCAGATCGTCTCGGTCCTCGCGCCGCTCCAACATTGGGCGACCGGCATCGGTGTCCGCGCAGATCGAGACGACATACCGAGCCCGAAGGCACTCGACGGCAAGGTCTACGCCGGCTTCGGCGAATCCGGTGAGCAAGCCGGACTCCAGCAGGTCATCGAGAACGACGGTGGCACAGGCGAATACGAGACCGTCGTCCTGGGAACCTCGGCGTACGAGGCGGTGTACTCGGGGACCGCGGACTTCACCGTCTCCTATTTCGCGTGGGAAGGCATCGAAGCCGAGCACAGCGGAACCCCGATGAAGTACTTCGACTACACCGACTACGGCTTTCCCGACGCCTACGCCATCACGATCAGCGGCAACGAGCCCTGGCTCGCAGCCCACCCGGACCAAGCCGAGAAGTTCGTCCAGGCTCTTCAGCGCGGCTACCAACTCGCCGCCGACGATCCGGACAAGGCCGCACAGGATCTGATCGACGCCAATCCGGGAACGTTCACCGACGAATCGCTGGTCTTCGAGAGCCAGGAGATGCTCGCGGCGAAGTACATGAAGGACTCGTCCGGCGAAGTAGGACGACAGAGTATCGACAAGTGGACGGCGTACTCCAAGTTCCTGTACGACAGTGGCGTGTTGGCCGATCAGAACGGCGCACCTCTGACCGCGGAGCCGGATTGGTCGACCTACTTCACCAATGACTACCTCGGCGATCGATGAGACGGTGGCCGCTGATCGAGGTTCCTTCTCGCTCAGCGGTATCCGAGCCTCGCTGCGTTGGGCGTGGCCGGCGCTGACCGTCGTCGTTCTGATCATCGCCGCCTGGCAGATCTACGTCGAGATCAGTGGCATCCGCCCGCAGGTGCTGCCGTCCCCCGGTCGCGTGGTGGTCCAGGGTTGGGCGCAACGCGATGCGATCGCCGAGAACGCAGCGGCAACCCTGCAGGTGACCCTCGTCGGGTTCGCGGTCTCCTTGTCCCTGGCCTGGTTGCTGGCCATCGCGGTGGACTTCTCGCCGTGGCTGCGTCGCGCGTTCGTTCCCCTCTTCGTCGTGTCGCAGACGCTTCCGATCATCGCGATCGCGCCACTGTTGATCATCTGGTTCGGCTTCGGGCTGCTTCCGAAGATCCTGGTGATCGCTTTGGCGACGTTCTTCCCGATGGCCATCGGACTCATCGAGGGTTTCGCGGCGGCCGATCGAGACGCGCGATCGCTGCTGGCCAGCATGGGTGCCTCGCGCTGGCAACAGTTTCGATACGTGCGGCTACCGTCGGCGCTACCCCGGTTCTTCACCTCCCTGCGCATCGGAATCACCTACGCCGTGGTCGGCGCGATCTTTGCCGAATATGCCGGGGCCAGTGCCGGGCTCGGCATCTACATGAGCCAACAGAAGAACTCGTTTCGTACCGATCTGGTTCTCGCCGCGGTTGCCGTGACGGCCGTGATCAGCGTGGTCCTGTTCGTCTCCACCTTCCTGGTGGAGCGGTTCGTTGCGCCTTGGGCGCGCCACGGGTCGGTTGGTCTTCATGTCTGACCCCGACACCTGCATCGACGTTCGCGATCTCACCAAATCATTCGGCGACAAGCTCGTACTCGACGGTGTGTCGTTCAGTGCTGGCCCCGGCGAGTTCCTGTCGATCATCGGCCCGAGCGGTTCCGGTAAGAGCACGGTGTTCAACATGCTGGCCGGACTCGACAAGCCCGACTCCGGCTCGGTTCGAGTACCGCCGTGCGCCTACATGCCGCAGAAGGATCTCCTGTTTCCGTGGCGTTCGGTGCTGGACAACACCACCCTCGGGCTCGAAGTGCAGGGCGTTGCCAAGAAGGAGGCGCGTGTGCGGGCACGCGAGCTGTTCCCGGTGTTCGGCTTGGACGGGTACGAGTCGGCCAGACCGTCCGAACTCTCCGGCGGCATGCGCCAGCGGGCGGCGCTGCTGCGCACGGTGGTGCAGGGACGATCGGTACTACTGCTCGACGAACCCTTCGGGGCACTGGACTCGTTGACTCGAAGCGATATGCAGGCTTGGTTGCAGCAGGTCTGGTCTGAGTTTCGGTGGACGGTCCTGATGATCACGCACGACATCCGCGAAGCGGTCTATCTCTCCGATCGCGTGATCGTTCTCTCCCCCAGACCGGCACACGTTCGACGGCAGATCGAGGTGGCTCTGCCACGTCCACGCGGGCTCGAGATCGTCACGACGCCGCAGTTCGCGGCGGTCGAGAAGCAGTTGATGGACGTTCTGCTCAGCGCGCCGACGCCCTGACCGATACCCGCTGGCGAGTTCGGTCGACGCAGGGCTCAGTCGACGCAGGGAATGCCGCCGTCGCTGTGCACACCCTCGTCGGGGGCTGCCGCCGGACCCAGGGACGGATCCTGTGCGGCGACCTCGATCGGGGGCGGCGGCGTTGCGGGATCAGCTGCCGCGGTGGTCGGCGGTGCCTGCACAGGTACGTCGCCGATCAGCCGGGCTGCCTCGGCCCGGACGGCGTCGACGTCGACGAGATTGACGTCCTGCCCGTCGATCGTGTCGTAGCCGGTGATCGGGAGCGTGTAGAAATCGATGTCTCCCTGCATAACTGCACCGGCTTCGCCTGCAAGCTTCACCGGATCCAAGGACGCGTCGATCACGACGTCGTTCTTGGTCCCCGCGACGAGCGCCCGGAGTTCGCCGATGTTCGCCATGACACCGGAGGTGCTGAGCTTGGCCATCACTCCTGCCACGAAGGCCTGCTGCCGTTTGGTTCGATCGAGATCGCCGTTGTCGAGGCCGTGGCGTTGCCGGACGAAGGACAGCGCCTGCGAAGCGCTCAGTTCCTGCGCGCCCGCGGCGAAGTCCGCCCCCGAATAGTTGTCGTGTACCGGATTGTTCAGGCACACCTGAATCGGCCCGACGGCTGTCGCGACGTCGTAGAAGCCCAGCAGGTTCACCTCGGCGAAATGATCGATCGGCACGTCGAGCAGGTCACGAACCGCGGTCAACGTCGATCGCCGACCCGCGTCGCGTGCTCGACGCTCACGTTCGGCCGAATCGGTGACGCCCTCGTCGAGCAACTGTGTATCGGCGTCGGCTTTGGCAAGTCCGTACGCCTCCTTGATCTTTCGCTTGCCGTATCCGGGAACGTCGACGTAGTCGTCGCGAGGTATCGACAGCGCAGTCGCTCTCCCTCCGTCGGCCGGAAGGTGCACCAGCAGCAGTGTGTTGGTGTTGTAACCGCCGACGTCGCTGTCGCCCGCATGCAGCGCATCGGTGACGAACTCGGCAGGCAGGTCGTTGCCGTCCATGTCCTTGCGGCTGTCGAGACCGATCAACAGAATGTTGGTGTCCTCGCCGTTGCCGCCCGGATCATTGTTCGCGATGCCGTCGAGCGCGTCCGAGGTGGTCAGCCCCGTGGTGGCTTCGCGGTACACCGCGAAGCCGATTCCACTCACCGCGATCGAGGCAACTGCCGCAGTGGCGACGACAATTCGGCCGATTCGGAGCGCGAGACCGCGGTTGCGCGACGGCGTCCTGATGCGATGGCGCCCTGATCCACGTTCACCGCGGGTGGTGTCGTTACCTGGGCCGTTCGAGAGCACCTCGCCAGGCTACTCGGCGCTCACCTGGTGGTTGCTCCACCCAATCGCAACGCAAGATCGTCGACGGCGGAGAACGCCGCCTCGAGATTGGCTCGTGCCTGCGGAATCTGCGGTGCGAGCGCCGGCACCCGCTCGGCGAGCGTCAAGTCGACCGGGACGAAGTGGACGTCCATCCCCAGCGCAACTCCGAGCACCTGTCGCAGTTGCGCGGTGGTGTGGTCGGAGGATGCGTTGTCGGTACCGGGGGTGTAGTCGTTTCCCCGACTGGTCACCACGACCACGGGCTTGCCGACGAGAGGTGCCGTGTCACTGTCGAACGGAACAGTGACACCCGGAACGTGTACGTAGTCGATCCATGCCTTCAGGGTCGACGGGATCGACCAGTTGTACATCGGCGCGCCGATCAGCACCGCGTCGGCCGAGATCAGTTCCTCGATCAGTTCGACCTGCAACGCCTCGGCGGACGGCTCCACGATTTCGTCGGCGGTTCGCAGGCGAGGTGCCCAGTGCAGCGCCGAGGTGGGTAGGTGGGGCAACGGACTCGAATGCAGGTCTCGATGGATCACCGAGTGGTCGGTGCCGATGCCATGCCAGGCGTCCGAGAAGCGGGCCGTCACCCGACGGCTTATCGAACGATCCGGGTCGGCGGACGAATCGAGGTGCAACAACTGTGGCACTGGAACACTCCTCACATGCTGGGTGCTCCGAGCCTATGCGTACCGACGCCTGCGCCCACTCCTATCCTGGACGAATGGACTTCCGATTCGTCATGCCTGCTCTCGAGTCGCGATCGGCCAACTCGTTGGCGGCAGTCGTTCACGAGCGAACCGGAGCGGACGTCGACCTCAGAATCGGCGGTTCGGAGGTTCGACTCGACGACGCATCACGCAGTGCGGTCTTGGAACTTCTGACCCAACTCTCGACCGGCCGGGCGGTGGCCATCGGAACCGTGGACGAGTTGCTGACCACTTCGCAAGCTGCCGAGGTCCTCGGTGTCTCCGACACCTATGTCAGACGGTTGGCCGACGCGGGCGACCTATCGATCGAAATGCGCGGCACGCACCGACGATTCAGGCTCGAAGACCTTCTGCGACAGCGTGATCGATTCCGGTGAGGGTACGCGTTGCCGTCACCCTGCCTCGCGTTCGATGTGCTGGGACTGGACGGTCATGAGATCGCGAAACGCCTGCCCGGCAGCCAGCCAGAGTTGTTCGGAGTCGATGTAGTCCACCCCTCTGATTTCGACATCGCCCAGGTACGCGCCGACGTCGACCGACAACATTCCGATGACCGAAGAGACGTCGGCATCGAGATAGGTGGATTGGGTGTTCTGCAGCTCGCGGAACTGAGCAGAGAAGAACTCGGCCGGGATTCTCCGGTCGACGAACTGGGCGATGAGGAACAGAAAACGGGACGCATGGGCTGTGCCCGTCCGGAAGGAATGTTCCATGGTGAAAACCTCTCCCCACGGTCGACAGCACCCCTCGCACTGTCGACCGTTGAGCTCGCTGGTACCCGAATTTCGATGCGCGGACGAACTCTCGAACATCGATTCGACCCAGGGGCTAAAGCAGGGAGCTCGTCCTACCAGCGCTAGGTTAATCGGACCTTTGTCCCGTTTTTGCCGGACAGGCCAATTTGGTGAGCAATCACAACAGAGCAGCCGTGCGCTGTGGTTTCCTACTGAAACGATCCCAACGGAGCTCGATCCGGAGTGTCCAGCTGCCAGAACTGCCAACCGTCGCGCTCCTCGACGTCCCCACTGATATGCGTGGCTACCGCACTGGCTGCGACGGAAGGATTGTCGAACCGTCGACCCTCCATCGGCCCTGCGGTGATCTCGAGCCGTTGCGTCTCGGGGTCGTAGCGGCCGCTCAGCCGATAGCCCTCGCAGTCGGCAACGACGCGTACTCGGTTGTCCACAACTTCCTCTTCGACGGCCGCCTTGGCCGATTTACGAGGCGTCTTCACCCGTGGAGTACGAACCCACGTCTGTTCGGGTCCCAGATCGACCGTTGTGTCCAAGGTTGCACTCAGACCGAGCAGGTCCCAACGCTCACTGCCGTGCAGCACTCTGTCCACCGCGATTGCATGATGCCCAGTCCTGGTACGGAGGGGCGAGTCCTGGACCCACAGGTCTACTTCTCCGCGAATATCGGTGGCCATCTCCTCGGACGAGACCATGTAGAAGCGCGGCTCTTCGTTCGCGAGATCGACGAACACCCAGTACGAGGATCCAGTGTCGTCACTCTCGAGCGATTCGTCCTGCCTGCGGGCTTTCCAGTCACCCGTCACCTTGGATCGCACTCGGACTATGCACGAGGAACTACCGTCCATGGACCAGACCTGCACGGGGTTACGCCGCGACGTCGTCAGCCGCTCTGCGCGACCACCGCGCTGAGCGACGGTTCGAATGAATGCCTTGATTCCCCGGTCGGATGTGTCTTCCACGGATTGCCACCTTCAGCCTCGAGAGCGCCCCGTACTTATGAAGAGCGGTGTTGCGACGGGTGGCGCTCGCACGACTCGGTTTCTCTCACCCTACTGCGTCGATGCGTGCTCGAGTAACCGCAGAACACTCCGCGGGACGAGTGCCGGTTACGGTGGTGACACCGAACTCGGCGAGGAGGTACCACCATGACTGTCGAGATCACCCATGACAGTGCCGACCATCGATTCGAGATCCATGTCGATTCCGAGTTGGCGGGCTACTCGGAGTACCTGGAATCGGACAGTTCCAGAACGTTTCATCACACTGTGACGCTTCCGCAGTTTCGCGGCCGAGGACTTGCCGCTGCGCTCACCGAATTCGCTCTCGACGACACCAGCACGCAGGGACTCCGCGTTGTCCCTACGTGCTGGTTCGTTCGCGACTTCATAGCAGCCGCGGGTGATCGCTACTTACATCTGGTGGAGACCTGACTGTCACCGGCTGGACGACATCACCCCGATGCCGATCTCGGAGTCCGATTCGCAGTCGTTCGAGGCCACCGCCCCCATGGCCTCACTCTCACGTGAATCCGATTCTGCGACAACTGCTTCGGCAGCTCTTTCTTCCGCCACCCGACGCCGTTCGTAATTCTGCACACCACGCGCGACGCGTTGTCGGTGTTCGTTCAGGATCTGTTCGTAGTGGTACATCTGTTCTCCTACAACAAAAGTGGACGCCGGACACAGGGCATTGTTGTGCGGCGAAGTATTGGTCAGATTGCGAAATTGGGTCAACCGATTAGCACCGATTGGGCCGAAGGCCTACTCAGAGAGCATGATCGGCGACCATGGCAAACCGCGTGCAGACAACTCGACGGCGTGCGCAATTCATTTCTGCTGCCATTGTCCACCTCCACGGTCTCTGCGATGTGCCTGTGTCACGATCATGCACGGTCGCCGCCCCGAACTCCACCGATTAAATTCGACCCTTCAGGCGCACGCGTTGTAGTCCACGAATCAGGTTGGCATAGCGACTATTTGGCAACCAGTAGGCATTGCGGACGACATAGGCCGACGCAACGAACCGACACACCGTGTACTGCCCGATGAAACTCCCGTCTACTGCCACCGGAGTCGAGGTCGAGAGTCCCAGCTCGCAAACGCGCGCGCGTTCGCGCTCCCGTCGGCAGTCTGCACTCGCGTCACGCACCGGTACCCAAGTTCAGCCCCTGGGTGTCCGCAAATGCGCGCGCCTTTGTCGGGTGCGCGGGAAATGGTGGGTGTCCGGGATGCGATTGGGCGCGCGGTTGGCGACTGCGCGCGCCTTTGTCGCGGGGATGTGGGCTGATGCCGGCTGCGCTGGTGGTCGGTGGTGGTCGGGTCGAGATCGGGTAGGCGCTCGCTGCTGTGCGGTGCTCGCCATTCCGCAAATGCGCGCGCGTTCGTCAGGTGCGTGAGAAATGGTCGGTGATCGGGCTGCGATTGTGCGCGCGGATGGCGAATGCGCGCGCGTTTGCCGCCTGTGGGTGTGAGCTGATCGGGTCGGGTGGAGGCTGATGCCCGCGTCGATGGTGGTCGACATTCCGCGAATGCGCGCGCGTTCGTTGGGTGCCCGGGAAATGGTCGGTGATCGGGGTGCGATTGTGCGCGCGGATGGCGAATGCGCGCGTGTTCGTCGGAGTGACGGGTAGCTGTGCGGACGGCGGCATCCGGGTTGCGGACCTCGGCGGACGCGGATGCGCGCGCGTTCGTCAGGTGCGCGGGGATTGGTGGGTGATCGGGGTGCGATTGTGCGCGCGCACGGCGATTGCGCGCGCGTTTGTCGCGGGGATATGGGCTGTTGTGGTGGTGGTTTCGAAATGCAGAACACCCCCGGACCGGGTGGTCTGGGGGTGTTCTGGGAA
>JAESFR010000114.1_pt1 | contig 85166 bp, 77 predicted proteins | sample 9266191 | NCBI WGS metagenome assembly JAESFR01 (sample SAMN14503063, study PRJNA617104) | algae metagenome | isolation source: Pleurocapsa minor HA4230-MV1 and co-occurring heterotrophs from cement on... | place: USA: Nuuanu Pali Lookout, Hawaii | collected 2009-07-20
GGCGCGGGCAGCAGCAACCACACCGCCGGCGGCCGATCCAACGACCGCAGCAACGACAACGCCCCCGACGCCGGCAACAGCGGCGCCGGGGTTGGCGGTGCTCCGAACGGCAGTGCTGGGGTTGGCGATGCTGGCATTGGCGGTGCTGGGAACGGCGATGCTATCGGTACCGGCGCCGGCAACGGCACCGGGAGCAGTGGCCGGCGGGGCGGGAAGTGGGCGGCCGACCCCAGGCCCGCAGCGACCCGCCGCGCCCACGCCCTCATCGAAGCGTTGCGCCGGTTCCTCGACCTCGGCCAGGCACCCCTGCACGGCGGGGAGCGCCCCCACATCACCGTCACCATGACCCTGCAAGACCTCCTCGGCCCACCCACCGGCCGGGACGGCAAAGCCTGCACCTGCCGCGCCGGCAACCGCGGCAACGCCGGCACGCACAGTGGCGACATGACCGGCGGTGGAACGACCGTCGGCGACCGCGACACCGAACATGGCGGCGCGGGTAACGGCAGCACAGCCGGCCGGATGGTGGGCGGCGAGCACGGCCGCTGCGGTGCACCGCCGGTGCTGGACTACGGCGGGCCGATCACCCCCGCCCAAGCCCGCACCCTCGCCTGCGACGCCAGGATCATCCCCGCCGTCCTCGGCGGGGCATCCCAAGTCCTCGACATCGGCACCAGCAACCGGCTCTTCCCACCCCACATCCGCCGGGCCATCACCCTGCGGGACAAGGGCTGCACCTTCCCCGGCTGCGACCGACCACCCGGCTGGACCGACGCCCACCACATCTCCTTCTGGGTCGACAACGGCCGCACCGCGTACGAAAACGGCTGCCTGCTGTGCCGGCATCACCACAGCGAAATCCACCGCGGCCACTGGACCATCACCCTCGCCGCCGACGGCGTCCCCGAATTCACCCCACCACCCTGGGTCGACCCCACCCGCACACCGAGGCGCAACACCCACCACCACATCCCCACCCTGCTCGGGATGTAAGGCCACGAGAACCTTCGGCATCTGAGAACGCCTGCGGGGGCAGCGGACTCACGGGGTCGGCAGGGATGATGAGGCGCGGCTGGACAGTCCGCCGAGGATCAGATGCGACGCACGGAAATCGACGCGGCCGTAAGACGCCTCGAGCTCCGCACTCGACGGCCGGGTTATGCAGCCGGAAGCTCGAACTGGCCTCGATCCCCCGCCGGCACCAGATCCAGGTATTCCGGGTGCCGGGAGATGTAACGCCGGACGAACGGGCAATAGGGCAGCACGGCGATCCCGCGCCGCCGCATATCGTCCAGCGTGTCCTTGATCAGGACTGAGCCGAGACCACGGCCCTCGAAGGCCGGGTCGATCTCGGTGTGCATAAACGCATATCGGTCGCCATCGGCCCGGTAGACCGTGAAGCCCGCGACGTCGTCACCGACCAGGATCTCGTACCGCCTGCGTTCGGGTACCTCCCGAACGGTGATGTCGGCATCAGCTGCTGGCGCGCTCATCTCGGGCACCTCTCGTTGTGCGGCGAACGTGCAGTCGTACAGACGCGATACTGCCATCGGAGCGGCGGCCACCGACGGCCGACCCGACAGCGCAAACGTGCGGCGGCCGTGCAATCCGGTGGACGAGATATTTCCATCGGAACGGCGGCTGCCCGCGGGCGACCCGACCGAGCAAGTTGCCGGGATGAAGCCGGCCGAACCCATGTCTGCGGTCAACCGATACCGGTCAACCGACACCTACCGCCAACGATCAGGCCGAGCCGACCCACTCGTCGGAGCCGTCCCGGAAAACCTGGCGCTTCCACACCGGAAGCCGGCGCTTCACCTCGTCGACGAGATCACTGCACGCGGCAAAGGCCTCACGTCGATGGGCCGCCGACACCGCAGCGGCGAGCGCCACGTCGCCGACGGCGAGCAGACCGACCCGGTGCGAGACAGCCACCGCGATCACGCCCTCCCTGGCGGCGATCTCGCCCGCGACTTCCGCGACCAGGCCCGCCGCAGTCGGGTGCTGGTGGTATTCCAGTTCGGCCACCGACCGGCCGCCGTCGTGATCGCGGACCACACCCGCAAACGACACAGTGGCCCCGGCGGCGGCGTCATCCACGGCCGCGACATGGGTAGTGAGATCGAGCGGGTCGACCGTCACGTCGCTGATGACCACGCGACCGGCCATCACGCCGACCCAGAGGTGTGGTCCCCGCCGCGCAATTGGCTCAGCGCATGCTCGAGAACCCCGTCCAGAATCGACAACCCGTCGCGCACACCGCCGGCGGAACCCGGCAGATTCACGATCAACGTCCGCCCCGCCACCCCCGCCAGACCGCGAGACAGTACGGCGGTCGGCACCTTGTCACTGCCGGCGGCGCGAATGGCCGCCGCCAGTCCGGGGATCTCGAAGTCCAGGACCTCCGCAGTCGCCTCGGGCGTCCGGTCGGTCGGTGAGATGCCGGTGCCTCCAGAGGTGATCACCAGGTCCGCCCCGACGGCGACTTGCAGCGCCATCTCCACATCGCGGCCGTCGGGAACCACCACGGGGTCGCCGGCATCAAAACCGCGTGCCACCAGCCAATCGGTGATCACCGGACCCGTCGTGTCCGCATAGACACCTGCCGCCGCACGCGACGACGCGATGATCACCACCGCTGATCGCCTGCCCTGCTCCGCTGCTTTCATCGGTTCTCCGGTCGGGTCCAGGTGCCTGTCTTGCCGCCGTCCTTGCGCTCGACCCGGACGGCGTCCAGGACGGCTGCCGGGTCGACCGCCTTGATCATGTCGTGCAACGTCAGGCCGGCGACGGCGACCGCCGTCAGCGCCTCCATCTCGACACCGGTTCGATCCGTCGTCCGCACCGTGCACGAAATCCGCACCTCAGACGCGCCCACACCGAGATCGACCGTGACGCCCGACAAGGCAATGGGATGACAGAGCGGTACCAGGTCGGGAGTGCGTTTGGCCGCCATGATCCCGGCGATTCGCGCCGTGGCAAGCGCATCGCCTTTCGGCAGACCGCCAGTGGTGAGCAGACCGATCACCTCGGGGGTTGTCCGCACGACTCCGGTGGCCAGTGCCGTCCGGGTCGTTGCGAGCTTCTCGGACACGTCCACCATGCGCGCGGCGCCGGCGGCGTCGACATGGGTCAGCGTCCGCGCGACAGACCGCTCGGCGGTCGCACCCGGGCTGTCTCCGTCAACCGATTGCGACCCGACACCGGGACCCGGGTCGCCCTCGTGAGCCGCTTCATGTCCGACACCGGAACCCGGGTCGGCCCCGTTGACCAGTTCAGACGCAGCGCTCGGGCCCGAGTCGCCCCCGTTGACCAGTTCAGACCCAGCGCTCGGGCCCGAGTCGCCTCCATGGACCGGCCCGACACCACAACCGGGGTCGTCCCCACGAGCCGATCCGGAGGGGGTGCCCGCGTCATCCACCGGACCACCGGGCGCGATACCGCCGGTCACTGCTGACCCGACTCCTTGGCCCCACCGCCGACGAGGTGACGCGAACCGGCAGCCTCGACCACCGCGCGCGCCACCGCCTTGCTGACGTTCTCGTCGAACACGCTGGGGACGATGTAGGACGCATTCAATTGGTCGAAGGACACCACGTCGGCGATCGCCGCGGCGGCCGCATTGAGCATCCGGTCGGTGATCTCGGTGGCCTGGGCGTCGAGCAAACCGCGGAAAACCCCCGGAAAGGCGAGCACGTTGTTGATCTGGTTGGGGAAATCCGACCGTCCGGTCGCGACGACGGCCGCGTGCGCCTGCGCCTCGAGCGGGTCGATCTCCGGGTCCGGATTGGCGAGCGCGAACACCACCGCGCCGGGATTCATCTTGGCCACATCGGCCCCGGTGATCACGTTGGGCGCCGAAACCCCGATGAAGACATCCGCGCCCTGCATGGCGTCGGAAATGGTGCCCGTCATGCCCGCCGCATTCGTCTGATCGGCGATGGCGGCCAGATTCGGATCCATTCCGGGCCGGCCGCGATAGACAATCCCGGCAATGTCGCAGGCGATGATGTCCAGCGGCTTCTGCAGCAACAGCAATCGAATGATCGCATTGCCGGCGGCACCGACGCCGGACACCACGATCCGGCACTCCGCAATGTCCTTGTGGACCACGCGGAGCGCATTACGCAGCGCGGCGACGACGACGATGGCGGTGCCGTGCTGATCGTCATGGAACACCGGGATGTCGAGCATCTCCCGCAGACGCGCCTCGATCTCGAAACAGCGCGGCGCCGAGATGTCCTCGAGATTGATGCCTCCGTACACCGGTGCGATCAACTGCACGGTGCGGATGATCTCCTCGGTGTCTGTGGTGTCCAGGCACACCGGCCAGGCGTCGACACCGGCGAACTTCTTGAACAGCGCCGCCTTTCCCTCCATCACCGGCAGGGCGGCGGCGGGACCGATGTTGCCCAGTCCCAGGACGGCCGTGCCATCGGTGACGACCGCAACGGTATTCCGTTTGATGGTCAGCCGGCGCGCGTCACCCGGGTTGCGCGCGATCGCCTCGCACACCCGCGCCACGCCGGGCGTGTAGGCGCGCGAGAGGTCGTCGCGATTGCGCAGCGGAACCTTCGACGTGACCTCGATCTTCCCACCGATATGGACGAGAAATGTTCGGTCGGAGATCTTCCGGACCTCGACGCCCGGCAATTGATTGACACAGTCGGTCAATTCCTCGGCATGCTCCTGCGACTGGGCATTCGCGGAGAGGTCGACGACCATCAGGTTGGCGGTCGACTCGACGACGTCGAAGCCGGTGATGACGCCGCCTGCGCGGCCCACCGCGGTGGTGAGGTCGCCGGCCGCGCTCGCCGACGGCGGCGCCGCGATCCGCATGGTGATCGAATAACCGGGACCGGGCACGGCCATGGGGCACGACTCCTATCGGTGGACTGCGGACGCCATTGTCGACCGCCGACCGCGACGCGGAACCACCGAGGTGGTGCTGAGCGCGGCACGCCCGGCGTGCCGGAATCGTAGACCGCGCAAGCAGGCCCGGCGGGCCGTCGCGCGGCTGCGTTGCGGCCCCACGGGTGGTGTGGGTGGTGTCGTGACTGCTGGGCCGGGCGGCCATCAGCCCCGTGAACACTGGAAAGCGGCGATCGGTGGCGCCGATGAGGGAAAGGCAGGTTGGTCACCCGGCGACAGCGCGCACTGGCGGAGCAGCACCTCCACGAACCAGCACCTGCACGGATCAGCGCTACCGTCTATCGGCCTCGTCCACATCTGGACCGTCGACCGGCAACAGCGCGGCCCCGGCCGATGGCACAAGCGCGGACTCGTAACGACGCCGGCCGCCCGAGCACCCACCGGGCGTGCCGTCCCGCGAGTGAGCCGCCCCAGCAAGATGCACAAGGGGACGCCGACGGGCAACACGGTTGCCTCCACCGGGGCGCACAGCCACCCGACCGGTTACGGCGTTGCCCCACCCGGTGGCACGTCGATGTCCTCACCGCTGCCGATGTCACCGCACTCCACGACCACGGGAGGATGCAGCCGGAAGTACCCCCGCGCGCCGGTGTCCCCCTCAGCGTGCTCGGCAACGCCGGCCCAATGACGCCGGCCGAGCAGCACAGGATGCCCGGGCACACCGGCGTAACCGGCGCGGACAAGCGCGTCAGGAGCGTGCGACGCCGACCCGGCACATCCGATCAGGCGGCGCACCACCGGCTCACCCACCCCCGGCAGATCGACGAGGTGGACGACCGCGGCGTCACACGCACCGATCAGGGCGATGGCCCGAGCATCGTCCTCGATCCGCTGATCTTGACCAGGACCGGTGGCCACCGCGGCCAGCAGCACGGTGAGCGCGCGGCGCAGGCTGGAACCCATCCCGGACCGGTACTCCGGGTTGTCGATGCTGATGACGTCGTCGGGAAGGGTTGCGGCGACCACCGACGACGAGGCGCCGATGACGACCAGCCGTACCTCACAGGGCTGCAGGGCGCCGAGCGACGTACGCACCCACGGCCCGTTGCCGGTGTCGACCAGCGCCTTGGGCATCCCGTACCGCCGCCCGGACCCGGCGGCCAACAGCACGCCGGCGATCCGCGGAGGTTTGTTGCCCGTTGCCGGCTGAGATGGCGAAGCCGCGGACCGACTCAGCGATTGATCTCGGTGTGGGGGTGGACGTACGGCACGGACGGGAGCGGGAACTCGATCTCACCGAACGGCGACAACGCGCCCTGCACGTCGGTGCTCAACTCGGTGACCGGGTGCTCTCCGTCCGGCATCTGCGGCCAGGTCGGGTCGATGCCCTTGCTGCGCTCGGCGGCCACGGCGTTCCTCCTCGAAGTCACGAAGCGGATGCGGCCGCCCGTGCAGATCGCTCCCCCGGCTGGTGCCGCGAGACGGTGGGTTGCCCCACCGTGGGACATTCTCACTGATCGGCACCCGGGTGCTCAACAGCAACGGGCCATCACGCGGCGGGACCGCCGACGTCGCCCATGCGCACTTCGTGCACCGGCGGGGCGGCGGACGACCGGCGGCAAACGACCGGCGGCAAACGGCCGGCGGCAAACGGCCGGCGGCAAACGGCCGGCGGCAAACGGCCGGCGGCGGACGACCGCGGCAAACAACCGGCGGCAAACTGCCGTCCAGATGACCCGGCGACCCCACCGCTGCCACCGAAAAGGAACCGGCGGCCGGCACAGCGGCGTACCACGGTCCCGCTGGAGACCGACCCGTCACACAGGACCACACCGCGGGACCCGGCCGATCCCGCGACAGCGCGCCCGTGCAACCGCCTTCGCTCATCCCCGAAGTGCCCTTGTCACCGCCCGGCACAACGCACCCCGCCGCATCACTACGGTTGGTGTCGATGCCCTCGACCCTGGATTGGCTGCGGGAGCGCGATGATCGTGCGCTCGCCGTGCTGCTGCGCGCCCGACCGGACCTCACCGTGCCGGCTCCAGGCGACCTCACCGTCCTCGCCGGCCGGCTGAACACCGGCCCGTCGGTGTGGCGGGCGATGGAGTCGCTGAACCAGTTCCACATCCAGGTACTGCAGGCGCTCGCCGTCCTCGGAGCAGATCGGCACGCCGTCCCGGCAGATGAGCTGCGAACACTGCTGGGCCCGACCGTGCCACCGCATTCCTTCGACGACGCAGTGGCGAAGCTGGAGGGCCTGGCCCTCATCCGCGGGACGACGCGGATCCAGATGCCGTCGGCGGTGCTGGCCGTTCTCGGTCCGTACCCCGCCGGTCTCGGGTCGCCGGGGGCCATGTCGGTGCAGGAGGCAGAGGCGGCCCTCGTCGGCATCGATCCGGCGGCGCGCGGACTGCTGGAGCGACTGGCCAGCGGCGTGCCGCGGGGCACCACCGACTCACGGTCCGCGGTCGGCGCTGCCGTCAAGGACCTGGTGGGCAAGCGACTGCTGCGCCGGGTCGACACCGACACCGTCGAACTGCCCCGCGAGGTCGCGCTGGCGCTGCGGGGGGACGAGCCGCTCGGCACCATCCGGGTTCAGCCCCCACCGGACATCGTCGTCGATCACGGGGTCGCCAAGGTCGACGGAACCGGCGGGGGGCAGTCGCTGGCGACGGTCGACCGCATCGCCCGGCTGATCGGTGCGATCGGTCAGAACCCGCCGCCCGCGTTGAAGTCCGGCGGCCTGGGCATCAGGGAACTCCGCCGGCTCTCCAAGGCCATGGGCACCGACGAGCACATCACCGCGATGGACGTCGAGATCCTCGCCGCCGCCGGCCTGATCGCAGCGGCGGACTCACGCGGACGGATGGCGGAATCGTGGACGCCGACCGCCGACGCGGACGACTTCCTCGACGGTCCCGACGAGGCGGCCTGGGTGCAGATCGCCACGGTCTGGCTGGATCTGCGCCGCAATCCGTCCAGGGTCGGCAGCCGGGACGCCTCGGACAAGGTGCTGAACGCGCTGTCCCCCGAGCTGTCGTGGATCCGCGGCCCCGCCGAACGCCGGTTCGTCCTCGGCGCGCTGGCCGAGCTCCCGCCGGGGTCGGGCCTCGACGAGCATGCACTGTCCGCACGGCTCGGGTGGCGGTCGCCGTTGCGGCCCGCCGAACAGCGGGAGGCGGTGCTCCGCTCGACGATCACCGAGGCGACCGCGCTGGGGGTGGTCGCGTTCACCGCGCTGACGACCGCTGGGCGCGAATTGCTGGCCGGTTCGACGGCCGGTGCGGAGGACGCCCTGATCAAGGCGCTGCCCGAGCCGGTGGACACCGTGATGGTGCAGGCCGACCTGACGGTCGTCGCTCCCGGCCGGCTGGTGCCGTCCCTGGCGGCGCGGCTCAATCAGGTCGCCGACGTCGAGTCGGCGGGCAGCGCCACCGTGTACCGGGTGACGCCGCAATCGATCCGGCGCGCGCTGGACGCCGGAGCCACCACCGCCGAACTGCACGAGCTGTTCGACGCACACTCCGTGACGGGCGTGCCGCAATCGCTCGACTACCTCATCGATGACGTCGGCCGACGCTACGGGGTGCTCCGACTCGGCCGGGCCAGCACCTACCTGCGCAGTGACGACCCCGCACTCATCGACCAGGCGGTGACCGAGGCGGCCGCGCTGGGCATCACGCTGCGCAGACTCGCGCCCACGGTGGCGATCTCGACCGTCGGAACGCAGGAACTGATGACGCAGCTGCGCACCGGCGGCCTGGTGCCCGCCGCCGAGGACGAGTCCGGGGCGGTACTCGACCTCACATCGCAGCCGCACCGCACGAAACAGGCTGCGCCGCAATACCAGCACTGGCGCGAACCACCGCAGCTCACCCAGGAGCAGTTGGACTCGCTGATCAGCCGCATGCGCAGCGCGGACCGCACCGGCGCGCTGTACTCGCACGGTGACGTGCAGCCGTCCGGCGACACGCTGGGCGTCCTGCGGGAGGCCGTCGACCACCGCAAGCCGCTGTGGATCGGGTACGTCGACGCCGACGGCGGGACCACGCACCGGATGATCGAACCGGTCGCGCTGTCCAGTGGCGCGGTCGTCGCCTATGACCGGCTCCGCGGGTCGGTCCGCACGTTCGTGCTTCACCGCATCACCGGCGTGCGGGCGGTCGGTGACGAGGAGGACGTCGAGCCGGCCCTGACCGGGATCGGCCGTGGGGATGCACCTCGCCCGACGGACGGCACGGGCGGGCAGGATGCCGCGGGCCGGGCGGATGAAGCGGACCGCGAGGACGCACCGGACCGGGCGGGCGCACCGAACGGGACAAACCACACCGACCCCGGAACCGACCCAACAGGGACCGGCCAAGCCGAGACCGACGGCATCGAGGCGGCGGAACCTACGACACAGGACCGCGCACCCGACCGGGCGGCACCCCGATGAGCCGGGCGGACCTGTTGGCGCACGCCCTGTCTCTGCCCGGGGCGTGGATCGACGACCCCTGGGGCGACGACCAGGTGGCGAAGGTCGGGGACCGGATCTTCGCGTTCCTCGGCGCACCGGACGGCACGACGATCGGACTGAAATGTGGCGCTTCGGCGGACGAGGCGCGCGAGTGGCGGGACCAATACCCCGATGATGTGACCGTGTCCCGGTACGTCGGCCGCTACGGCTGGAACACGTTCGTCATCGGGTCAGCGATTTCCGATGACGAACTCCGCGAGGCGATCGACACGTCCTACGCGGATGTGGTGAGCCGGCTGCCGCGCTCGAAGCGCCCACCGGCCGGCTCGGGCTGATCGGCGACGGCAGGCTGCCGGGGTCTGGAAGCGCCTGGTGCACCGGAGACGACCCAACGCCGCAGCACGTCACCGAACGCCTCGCTTCAACGCACACGCAGGACTTCGCCGAGCACCGAACCTGACCGGACCCGAACCCCGACTCGTCACGGCAGGCCCAGGCAGAGCACCTCCGGGGTCGTCACGTGCACCAGCGTGGTGATGGTTCCAGTGGGGCAGCCACGCGCATCCACCGTCCGCGGCAGCACGGCCAGCACGCGGAACAGACCGAGCGGCGTGGTGGCCGAGCCCGGCACCCTGCACGGCGCCTTGCCGACGTCCGTCGCCTGACCGGCATACAGGCACTCCCCGACCGCGGCCCGGTAGTTCAGGCACAGCACCACTTCGTCGCGCGTCACGAGCATCAGGTCGGACGAGACCTCCGTGCACCGATCGGTGTCGGTGGTGCCGGGATACGTTGCGGCCACGGTGAACTCGACGCCGGGATCGGCGCAATCGAGCACCACGACTGACCGGTCCGACGACGAGGCCAGGCAACTGCCCGGGTTCAGCGCGCCCGAGGACTGCCCGGGCGCCTGCGCCGGGTCGGACCAGAGCAGGGAGGCGACCAGCACGGCGACACCGACCGCCAGGGCGAGCCAGCCGAGCACCGCCCGGCGCGACGGGCCACGCCCACCCGCACCGCGACCCGCAGGGAAACGCTCCGTGTCGAGACCCGTGTCGGCGGGCGGGAAGTCGAAGTCACCGAACACCGCGGACGGGCCGCGGTCCCGGTGGGCGTCCGCGTGACGGGGCGCGCGTCGGTCGGCGGACGGCGGACCGACCGGAGGCGGCGCCGCCCATCCCCGGACACGGGCCTCCACCGGTCGGATGTCGTGCACCGGCACCCCGCCGGGACCGACCTCCGCGGCGCGCCAGCCGGGCGCATCGCGAGGCCGAGTCATTGATCAAGAGTGCCACGCACCAGCAGGCCGCAGGCGCTATACCGACCGTTGCCTGCGGATGACCCCACCCGGTCTCCCGGCGGCACCGGGGCCTCGTCACGGTGATCGGGCGTCCGGCAGCACAGGGCGCACAGGGCTGGGGCGGCGGCCGGTATCGCGGGCCGGCGATCGGCTTCGCGGAGACGGCGATCGGTTCGCGGGGACGGCGACCGGCTTCGCGGGGGCGGCGGCCGGCTTCGCGCAGGCCGCCGCGTAGCCGAACCCCTCCGGCGTATCAGCTCTCCGTGCACCTGTGCGCGCGCCGCACCCCGGGCCCCGCGTTCTCGACCACACAGTCCAGACAGCAAGGGGCCCGGTCACTGTGGCGGCGCGGCCGGACGTAACCTGCTCGCCATGACCGCACCGGCACTGCACCGACTGGGACGATCCGGGTTGGCCGTCTCGGCGACCGGACTGGGGTGCAACAACCTCGGTCGCGCCAAGACGGTGACGCAGACCCTGGAAGGATCGCAGGCCGTCATCGACGCGGCGCTCGATGCCGGGATCACGCTGTTCGACGTCGCCGACATCTACGGCAATCCCCCCGGACGCAGCGAGGAGTTGCTCGGTGCGGCGCTCGGCAAACGCCGGGCGGACGTCGTCGTGGCCACGAAGTTCGGCATGGACGCCCAGGGCGCGAACGGACCCGACCACGGCGCCCGCGGGTCCCGCCGGTATGTCCGGGCCGCGGTCGAAGCCTCGCTGCGCCGGCTGAACACCGACTGGATCGACCTGTACCAGTTGCACCAGCCCGATCCGCTGACCCCGATCGAGGAGACGGTCGCCGCGCTCGACGAACTGGTCACCGCCGGAAAGGTGCGCTACATCGGGCATTCCAACTTCGCCGGGTGGCAGCTGGCCGACGCCGACTGGGCGGCGCGGACCACGCACCGCACGCCGTTCGTGTCGGCTCAGAACGAATACTCGCTGCTGCGGCGCGACATCGAACGGGACCTGATTCCGGCCGCCGAGCACTTCGGGATCGGCATCCTGCCGTTCTTCCCGCTCGCCAACGGCCTGCTCACCGGCAAGTACACGCGTGACGGCCGGCCGAGTGGCAGCCGGCTCACCGACATCAAGCCGCAGCTGCTCGACACGGCGCCGTGGGACCAGCTCGAGCGCCTGCAGAAGTTCGCCGACGACCGCGGCGTCGGCATGCTGGAAGTCGCGTTCGGCTGGTTGCTCAGCCGGCCCCAGGTGTCGTCGGTGATCGCCGGAGCGACCAGCCCGGAGCAGGTGCGGGCCAATGCGGCGGCGGCCGACGCGTACCGGCCGACCGCCGAGGACCTCGCCGAGATCGACGCCATCTTCCCGCCGCCCACCTGACGCGGTTCCGGCGCCGCAGACCTGGCCGAAATCGACGCGATCCTCCCGCAGCCCACCGCAGCGATCCTCCCGCCGCCCACCCGACGCGATCCTCCCGCCGCCCACCCGACGCGATTCTCGCGCCGCCCACCTGACGCGGGCCGACGGTCACGCCTGCGCCGCCGGCAAGCTGGTTGGCAGGCGACGACACAGCGCTCGGTTCTATCCTCGGCCCGGGGCCGGCACGCCGGTCGGCCATGGGAGGTCGGTGGTGGCCATGCCGGGCGCCGTTCGCCGCGCTGCGGCATTCGCCGTGCCGCTCGTGGTCCCGCTGGGGATGTCGGCTGTCTTCCGCGCCACGACCCGCCGCTTCGGCGAACGCCGCGGTGCCCAGGCCGGCTTCGGGATCTACTGGGCCACCTGTTGGGCGCTGTCCCTGGGAATCGCCGGGCCGCGCCGGATCACCGCGGCATTCCGTTCCGCTTCACCGGCACTGCCCGGCCGCGGCGTGCTCGCCGTCGTGCTGCTCGCGATCCCACCCGCCGGCGCGGTCGCCACCGAGCTGCTGCCGCATGTCCGGCAGGCCGGCTGGCGTGCTCTGGCGACATCGACGGGGCTGGCGATCACCAACGCACTGGCCGAGGAGGCGCTCTGGCGGGGCGTTCCGGTGGCGGTGTTCCCGAACCGGCCCGTGTCCGGTTGGCTCTGGCCGGCCGCAGGTTTCGCCGCCTGGCACCTGGCTCCGCTGCGGGCCGCCGGGGCCGCCCCGGGACGGCAGGCCGCACTGCTGCTCGGCGCGGGGTTGATCGGCACCGGCACCGGATGGGTCGCCCTGCGCACGAGGTCGGTGGCGGCGGGGGTGATTCCGCACATCCTGACCGACGCCTGCGGCGTGAGATCGGCCCGGCGCACCTGGCTCGGCGGCTGACATGGGCCTGATCCGCGCGGCGCCACAGCGACTCGCTGCCGCGCTCGGTGTCGCTCTCGTCGTCCTGGTCACGGCCGGCTGCTCGCAACCTGCAACGAAAGCACCGGGCCCGGTGAAAACCACGACGTCCACTGCGGCGCAGCGGATGTCGACGGGGAAGGGTCCCGGGTGCTCCGACGACCAACCCGGCCGATACACCGCCGAACTGTTCCAGCCGGCGCCGGTGTCGACGGTCACCTACACCCCCGGTCTGCAGGCAGACATCTACGCACCTGCTGACGACCCCGCGACCTGCAAGGTGGGGGTGGTCTGGGTGCACGGCGGTGGCTTCACCCTGTACACCCGCAACGGCGACGCCGAACGGGAGTGGGGATTCGCGCTGGCCCGGCGGGGATTCGTGGTGGCCTCCATCGACTACCGGCTCGGTTCCGGGGAGCCGTTCGCCCTGGACAGCGCCACCGGCCCGCAACGCGAAATGGTGGTGGAGAACGCCATCACCGATGCGCAGACCGCCGTCGGCTGGCTCCGCGGCGCGGCCGGCGACTGGGGTGTCGACCCCACCCGGGTGGCGATCGGCGGCACCTCCGCGGGCGCGATGACGGCGCTCGGTGCCGCCCTGACGGCGGCGGATCCGCCCTGCGCGGTGGTCTCCGTCGCCGGTGACCTGCGACCGGAATGGGTGACCGGTCCGGGGGCTGCGGTCCTGTTCATCCACGGGAACGCCGACGACGTCCTCCCCTTCAGCTCGTCCGTGGCCGGTGTCGCCGCGGTGCAGGCCGCCGGCGGGACGGCCGAACTGGTGACCATCGATCGCGCCGGTCATGAGATCACCGGGCCGCCGCGGCCGGCGATGGTGGACGCGGCGGCGCGCTGGTTGGCCGACCACGCCGCGGCCGGTTGCGGCTGACGCACTTCATCCCGGCACCCCACGGCAGGATGCCCGCATGCCCGCACACTTGCGTGATGTCGCATGGCCGCTGCTGACGCCCCGGCTGCTGATCCGACCGGCGTCGGCCGCCGACGTCGAGGGCACCTGGCGGATCAGGCGCCGGCCCGGCGTCAGCGACTGGCTGATCGCCGAGACGGCGGACCTCGAGGACTATCGGCAGGCATTTCTGGACGCGGACCGGCTGTCGAAGACGCTTGCGGTCGAACGGGACGGGCAGCTGATCGGGGATCTCACCGTCGCGGTCGGGGATGGCTGGGCGCAGAAGGAGGTACAGGACCGTGCGGTCGGTGTGCAGGCCGAGCTGGGCTGGGTGATGGATCCGGCGCACGGCGGCCAGGGACTGGCGACGGAGGCCGTGGGCGCCGTCCTGGGGATGTGCTTCACCGGGCTCGGCCTGCGCCGGGTGACGGCCGGTTGCTTCGCCGACAACACCGCGTCATGGCGGTTGATGAAGCGCGTCGGGATGCGCAGGGAGATCACGACCGTGCGGGAGTCGCTGCACCGATCCGGCCGCTGGCTCGACGGTCTCGGTTACGCGATGCTCGCCGACGAGTGGACGCAGCTCCAGGCGCGCGGCAGCGGCGTCACCCGGTGAGCGGGCCCACGTCGACAATCGCGAGCACCGGTTCACCGGCGTCATCGGACGCGGCCAGGTCGACATCCGCACTGATCCCCCAGTCCCGGTCACCCGCCGGGTCGTCGAAGATCTGCCGCACCGACCAGGAGTCCGTGGACCGCTCGATCACCAGCAACGCCGCCGACCGCGCGGTCGCGCCGGTGCCCAGGTCGTCGTACTCCGCCCAGTAGCCGTCCATCGCGTCCTCCCAGCGGTCGGCGCGCCACCCGTCCTCGGTGTGCAGCTCGCCGAGCTCGCCGTACCGGCGCAGCGACAGCAATTCCACGCGGCGGAACATCGCGTTGCGCACCATGACGGTGAAGCCGCGCTGGTTGGCAGTGACGCCGCGCGCAGCGATCGGCGGGCGCACCTCGCCCCCCGCCCCGACGACGCCGAGCTCGTCCAGGTCCGGATGCGCGAGCGCCTCCCACTCGTCGAGCAGGCTGGAGTCCACTCCGCGGACCAGTTCGCCCAGCCAGGAGGTGATGTCGGTGAGCTCGTCGGTCCGCGCGCTGGTCGGGATGGTGCGCCGCAGCGCCCGGTAGGCGTCGGCGAAGTACCGCAGCACGACACCCTCCGACCGTGTCAGCCCGTAGAACGCGACGTACTCGGAGTACGTCATCGCCCGCTCGTACATGTCCCGCACCACGGACTTCGGCTCGGGCTGGTACTCCGCGACCCACGGCGCGCCCTTGCGGTAGGCCTCGTAGGCGACGTCGATGAGGTCGGCGAGCGGCATCGGGTAATCGATGTCCTCGAGCAGGGCCATCCGGTCCTCGTACTCGATGCCGTCGGCCTTCATCGCCGCCACGGCCTCGCCGCGGGCCTTGAATCGCTGCGCACTGAGTACCGGACGCGGGCCCTCCAAGGTCGCCTCGATCAGTGAAACGGCATCCAGCGCATACGTTTCCGATTCCCGGTCCAGGATGTCCAGCGCGACCAGCGCCAAGGGCGACAGCGGTTGGTCGAGCGCGAAGTCCAGTTGCAGGTCCATCGTGAGCCGGTACCGCCGGCCGGTCGGATCCGGTTCGACGAGCCGCTCGACGATGCCGGCAGCGATCAGCGCCTTACCGATCGCGATGGCGCGCAACGCATGTCGGAGCTGCCGGTTGCGCGGCTCGTGACTGCCCTCGATCAGCCGGCGCATGGAGTCGAACGCGTTTCCGGGTCGGGACACCACGCCGAGCACCATCGCATGCGACACCCGGAAGTGCGACGTCAGCGGTTCGGGCTCCGCTGCAACAAGTTTCGTGAAGGTCGTTTCCGACCAGCTGACGAAACCCTCGGGTGGCTTGCGGCGCACCACCTTCCGCTTCTTGGCGGCGTCGTCACCCGCCTTCGCCACGGCACGCTCGTTCTCGATGACGTGCTCCGGGGCCAGCACGACGACGTCACCGGCCACGTCGAACCCGGCCCGCCCGGCGCGCCCGGCGATCTGATGGAACTCCCGAGCGGACAGCAGTCTCGTCCGCCGGCCGTCGTACTTGCTCAGCGCGGTGAGCAGCACCGTGCGGATCGGCACGTTGATCCCGACGCCCAGCGTGTCGGTGCCGCAGATCACCTTGAGCAGGCCGGACTGGGCGAGCTTCTCGACCAGCCGCCGGTACTTGGGCAGCATGCCGGCGTGGTGCACGCCGATGCCGTGCCGCACCAGCCGTGACAGGGTGCGGCCGAACCCGGGCGAGAATCGGAAATCGGCGATCACCGCCGCGATCTCGTCCCGCTCGGCCCGGGTGGCGACGGTCAGGCTGGACAGCGCCTGGGCGCGCTCGAGCGCGGCTGCCTGGGTGAAGTGGACGATGTACACCGGCGCCCGGTCGGTCGCCAGCAGGTCCTGCAGCGTCTCGGTCAGCGGCACTGCCGTATACGAGAAGTGCAGCGGCACAGGACGTTGCACGTTCGCGATGACCGCGGTCTGACGCCCGGTGCGCTTGGTCAGGTCGTCGGCGAAGAACCGCATGTCGCCGAGCGTCGCGGACATCAGCACGAACTGGGCCCGGTTCAGCTCCAGCAACGGCACCTGCCAGGCCCAGCCGCGCTGCGGGTCGCCGTAGTAGTGGAACTCGTCCATGACGACGATGCCCGCATCGGAGTCGGCGCCGCCGCGCAGCGCGATGCCCGCCAGGATCTCCGCAGTGCAGCAGATGATGGGGGCGGCGGCGTTCACCGCGGAATCACCGGTGATCATGCCGACGGCGGACGCGCCGAAGATGTCCACCAGGTCGAAGAACTTCTCCGAGACGAGCGCCTTGATCGGCGCCGTGTAGTACGAGCGCCGGCCGGTGGCCAGTCCGGTGAACAGCGCGGCGGTCGCGATGAGGCTCTTGCCGGAGCCGGTGGGAGTACCGACGATGACGTTCGCGTCACCGACGATCTCCAGCAGCGACTCCTCCTGGTGCGGGTACAGCGGCAGTCCGCGGTCGGTCGCCCACGCGGAGAACACGTCGAACAGCTCGCCGGCGTCGACCTCGTGCTCGGCGGCGCCGCCCAACGCGGCGTCCCAGACGCTGTCGCCGTCCCGGGTGGGCAGCAGGTCCGCGAGAGTCACCGGTTCAGCTTGTCACGCGACCGGCGCACCGCCGGACCGCCGACCGCGGTGCCGGCCCACGGAGCCGCACTGCGCCGCCCGGAGTGCCTGCCCACGGTTGCTGCTTGCCCGGTGATCGTCGCCGGGCCGCCGGTGGGTCCCAGGAGCGGGGGCGCCCACTCGACCCCGGGAAGCAGCCCGGTCCCCCGCGAGCCGCCGGAAGAAACGACGGTGCTCCCGCGCCCGGCTGCCTCAGCTGGCCACGCCCTGCAGCACCTGGCGGGTGATGTGCTCGGCGATGGCCAGCGAGGACGTCGCCGCCGGTGACGGGGCGTTGCGGACCAGGGTGATCCGCGGGCGCCGGCTGATCCAGAAGTCGTCCACCAGCTGTCCGTCGTTCCGGATCGCCTGCGCACGGACGCCCGCCGGCGCCGGCTCCAGGTCGGACAGGACCAGCGCCGGCAGGTACTTGCGCGCCTGGGCGAGGAAATACCGCTTGCTCAGCGAGCCGACCATTTCCTTGGCACCGGTCCGCCAGTGCGTCCTTGCCAGCTTGCGGAACGCCGGCGTCCGGACCACCGCGGCGACCTGCCCGGGTGAGATGTCCGTCAGCCGGTAGCCCTCCAACGCGAGCGCGAGCACCGCGTTGGGACCGACGTCCACCGTGCCGTCGATCCGGCGGGTGAGGTGGATGCCCAGGAACGGGTAGCGCGGGTCGGGGACGGGATAGACCAGGCCGCGCACCAGGTGCGCGTGCTCCTGAGCGATCCGGTAGTACTCGCCGCGGAACGGAACGATTGCCGGCTCCGGGTCGTCACCGGCCATCACGGCCAACTCCGCCGACTGCAGGCCGGCGCAGACCACCACCTCGTCTGCGACGAACTCCGCCTCACCGGTCAGCAGCACGACCCCGCGCTCCTGCTGCCAAATGCGGGTCACGGGGGTGGACGTGCGGACGGTGCCGCCGCGGGCGATCAGGTCGTCGGCGATGGCCTGGGTCACCGCGACGAAGTCGACGATGCCGGTGGACGGCGAGTACAGCGCCCGGACGCCGTCGACATACGGCTCGATGTCGAAGATCTCGCTGGCGCCGATCATCCGCACGTCGTCGACGCCGTTGGCCAGTGCCCGCCGCTGGATCTCGTCGAGCCGGTCCGCCTCGTCGGCGTTGAGGGCGACGACGAGCTTGCCGATGTTCCGGTAGTCGATGCCCTTGTCGTCGCAGAACTCCCTCAGCATCACCGACCCGCGCCGGCACAGCTGCGCCTTCAGCGAGCCGGGCGGGTAGTAGATGCCGGCGTGGATGACGCCGCTGTTGTGGCCCGTCTGGTGTCCGGCGACCCGGGATTCCTTGTCCAGGACGGTGATCTCGGCGTCCGGCCGGTCGATCGCGAGCTGCCTCGCGGTGGCCAGGCCGACGATCCCGGCACCGACGACGACGATCCTCATGCCGCCGCGCGGCGACAACCCGCGTCCCACCGGCAGTCCCGGCGACGTCCCCCATGACGCTGACCTGATCGCATCCGGGCAAGTTACCCGACCGCAGCGGTGGGCCGCGCGTTCGTGTGACCGGCTGCACGGGCTCCCGGCCGAGGGTCGCTGCGACCGGGTGGCTCCCGAAGCCTCGGGCAGGATGAGCTGACCCGACCCGACCCGACCCGACCCGACCCGAGCCGAACCGAGCCGACCCGAGCCGAGCCGAACCGAGCCGACTCATGCCGGTCCGCCGGGGGCCGGTACCTGGCGCGGACACCTCCGTCACCCGCGGCGCGCAGGCGCCGACTCGAGCCCGCCGCCCGGCTCCGACCCACTGCCCGGCTTTGACCCACTGCCCGGCTCCGGCCCACCGCGCGAAGGAGGACACTGGAGAGGTTGCCCCGCGCACCTGCGGGGCTCCGCGCGCTCCGCGCGGGCAAGCCGCGACCCCCGAAGGACCAGCCCGTGACCGACGGCCCGCTGATCGTGCAATCCGACAAGACCCTGCTGCTGGAGATCAGCCACCCCGACGCACCTGCGGCCCGGGCGAACATCGCGCCGTTCGCCGAGTTGGAGCGCTCCCCCGAGCACGTTCACACGTACCGGATCACCCCGCTGGCCCTGTGGAACGCACGCGCCGCCGGGCACGACGCCGAGCAGGTGGTCGACGCGCTGGTCCGCTGGTCGCGCTTCCCGGTCCCGCAGGCACTGCTGGTGGACGTCGTCGACACCATGGGCCGGTACGGCCGACTGGTGCTGCAGACCCATCCCGCGCACGGCCTGATCATGGTGTCGCGGGACCGCGCGGTGCTCGAAGAGATCATGCGGCACAAGAAGATCGCGCCGATGCTGGGCACCCGGATCGACCAGGACACGGTCGCCGTGCACCCCTCGCAGCGCGGACATCTCAAGCAGGCGCTGCTCAAGGTCGGGTGGCCCGCCGACGACGAGGCCGGGTACGTCGACGGCGAGGCGCACCACATCGAGCTGGACATGGCGAACTGGCATCTGCGGCCGTACCAGGAGCAGGCGGTCGACGGGTTCTGGGCCGGCGGGTCTGGTGTGGTCGTGCTGCCGTGCGGCGCCGGCAAGACGCTGGTCGGCGCGGCCGCGATGGCGAAAGCCGGTGCCACCACGCTGATCCTGGTCACCAACACCGTCTCCGGCCGGCAGTGGCGGCGCGAACTGCTGGCCCGCACATCGCTGACGGAGGAGGAGATCGGCGAGTACAGCGGCGAGCGCAAGGAGATCCGGCCGGTCACCATCGCGACGTACCAGGTGATGACCCGCAAGTCGGGCGGTGTCTACAAGCACCTGGACGTGTTCGACTCGCACGACTGGGGCCTGGTGATCTACGACGAGGTGCACCTACTGCCCGCGCCGGTGTTCCGGATGACCGCGGACCTGCAGTCCCGCCGCCGGTTGGGGCTGACCGCGACCCTGGTCCGGGAGGACGGCCGCGAGGGTGACGTGTTCTCGCTGATCGGGCCGAAGCGGTACGACGCGCCGTGGAAGGACATCGAGTCGCAGGGCTGGATCGCGCCGGCCGAGTGCACGGAGGTGCGTGTGACGCTCACCGACGCGGAACGGCTGAGCTACGCAACAGCCGAACCCGAGGAGCGGTACAAGATCGCTTCGACAGCGCGGACGAAATTGCCGGTGGTGCGGTCGATTCTGGACCGGCACCCCGGTGAGCCGACGCTGGTGATCGGGGCGTACCTGGAGCAACTGGACGAACTCGGCGAGGAGTTGCAGGCGCCGATCATCCAGGGCTCCACCCGCAACGCCGAGCGGGAGCGGCTGTACGACGCGTTCCGCCGCGGCGAGATCAACACCCTGGTGGTCTCGAAAGTCGCGAACTTCTCCATCGACCTCCCCGACGCGACGGTCGCGATCCAGGTATCCGGGACGTTCGGCTCCCGTCAGGAGGAGGCCCAGCGGCTGGGCCGGCTGCTGCGGCCGAAGGACGACGGGCGGCAGGCGCACTTCTACTCGATCGTCTCCCGCGACACCCTGGACACCGATTACGCCGCGCACCGGCAGCGCTTCCTGGCCGAGCAGGGGTACGCCTACCGGATCGTCGACGCCGACGACCTGCTCGGGCCGGCGGTGCCGGGCAGCGGAGACTGACCGGACCGGGATCGAACGGTCCGGCATCGACCGGGAGGCGTCGCCCGCCGCGGGAATGAGTTGCGGCAGATCGGGCAAGCGCACCAATAGTGCACCGAACACGTCGAAAAGTGCTGCGCCACTTGGGTTCAGCTCCTGCCGGCCCGTTGCGCCGGGGGTAGCGTCGGCCGGGCAGCGGGGTTGCTGCCGCGGTCCGGCAGCGGCCCGATCCGCCCGGCCAGGTGCGGATCGGAATCGACGAGGAGGCTTCATGTCCGGCAATCGCGCGGTCACCTATCAGGGCCCGATGAAGGTCACGGTCGAGGACATCGACTATCCGACGTTCGAACTGCAGGACGGCCCGGGGGTGAACCCGGCCAACGTCGGCCGGAAGGTGCCGCACGGCGCCATTCTCAAGGTCGTCACCACCAACATCTGCGGCTCCGACCAGCACATGGTCCGCGGCCGCACCACGGCGCCGCACGGCCTGGTCCTCGGCCACGAGATCACCGGCGAGGTGGTCGAAGTCGGCCCCGGCGTCGAGTTCGTCAAGGTCGGCGACCTGTGCTCGGTGCCGTTCAACATCGCCTGCGGGCGCTGTCGCAACTGCAAGGAGGGCAAGACCGGGATCTGCCTGAACGTCAACCCGGATCGCCCCGGGTCGGCGTACGGCTACGTCGACATGGGCGGCTGGGTCGGCGGCCAGGCCGAGTACGTGCTGGTGCCCTACGCGGACTGGAACCTGCTGGTGTTCCCGGACAAGGCGCAGGCGATGGAGAAGATCACCGACCTGACGATGCTGTCGGACATTTTCCCGACCGGCTTCCACGGCGCCTTCACCGCGGGCACCAAGACCGGCTCCACGGTCTATGTCGCCGGCGCCGGTCCGGTGGGCATCGCGGCCGCGGTGTCGGCGCAACTGCTCGGAGCGTCCGTCGTCATCGTCGGTGATCTCAACGAGGAGCGGCTCGCGCAGGCGCGCAAGATCGGCTGCGAGACGGTTGACGTGTCCAAGGGCGACCCGAAGGACCAGATCGAGCAGATCCTGGGCGTGCCGGAGGTCGACTGCGGCGTCGATGCGGTCGGTTTCGAGGCCCGCGGCCACGGCAGCAGGGACGCAGCCGAGGCACCGGCAACGGTGCTCAACTCCCTGATGGACATCACCGCGGCCGGGGGCAGCCTGGGCATTCCGGGGTTGTACGTGACCGGTGACCCGGGCGCCGCGGACGAGGCCGCGCAGGTTGGCTCGCTGTCCATCCGGCTCGGCCTGGGCTGGGCGAAGTCGCACTCGTTCACCACCGGCCAGTGCCCGGTGATGCGGTACCACAACGGCCTGATGAAGGCGATCCTGGCCGACAAGGTGCACATCGGTGATGCCGTCAACGCCACCGTGATCAGCCTGGAGGACGCGCCGAAGGGGTACGCCCAGTTCGATTCCGGAGTCGCCCGCAAGTACATCCTCGATCCGCACGACATGACGGGCAAGCGGACCGCCGCCTGAGTCACCGCAGCGGGGAATCACCGCCGCCGACGCGTCCTGTTCACGCGACGGCGGCGGTGATCGCGTGGCAAAGGCTCCGGGCACCCGCCTCGATGTCCGGTCGCTCATGATGGCCGGATGACGAGCCGTGACCCGCGTTCCCTGCCCGGCCGGCGGGTTGTCCTGGAACCGGTGACGCCCGCGCACGTGGCAGAACTCCGGCGAATCCTGGCCACCCCGGCGGTGCGACTGCGATGGGGCAACGAGGCGGCGTCCGAGCAGTGGCCGTTCGACGACCCGTCCGCCGTCCGATTCGCCATCGTGCTCGACGGCGCTGTCCGCGGGATGGTGCAGTACGGGGAGGAGGACACCCCCCGCTACCGGCATGCGTCGATCGACATCTTCGTCGACCCGCACGTGCACGGCAGGGGCGTCGGCCGGGACGCCGTGCACACGCTCGCCCGGCACCTCGTCGACGACCGCGGACACCACCGCATCGTCATCGACCCGGCAGCCGACAACCAACCCGCCATCCGGTGCTACACGGCGGTCGGGTTCCGACCGGTCGGGGTGCTCCGCGCGTACGAAGGTGACATCGACCCGGACACCGGCGAGGAGACCGGTGGGTGGCATGACGGTCTGCTGATGGACGTCCTCGCGCACGAGCTCAGGGGTTGACCTGCGCGGCCGGGGCGTGGGGCTGTCGGCAGTGGCAGGGCGGCTGCCACGCCGACCCGGGGGGCCATCGGCGATGGCATGGAAGGCTGGACCCGTGTGTGCCGCCGCCGATCCCGCATCCCCCGGGCCGTCCGGTGAGCGTCCCGGCCGACGGCGCGGAACCCGACGGCGCGGAACCCGGCGGCGCGCGACCCGCCGCAGCCGCGCAGTCGCACTGCTGCTCGCCGTTTGGCTGGTCACCGGCTGCGACGCGGCTGCCGACCGGATTCCGCTACCCGAGACGACGGGTCCGTCCGGCAGCGCGACCGCCGTCACCACGCCGTCGATCACGCCGGTCACCCCGGACGGCCTGGCCACCGGCCCCGGCGTCAACGACTCGTCGATCACCCTCGGCGTGCTGGTCGATCGCCCCGACGACCGGGGTTTCCTGGCCGGCCTGCAGTTGTGGCAGCAGGCGGTCAACACCTCCGGTGGGCTGTGTGGCCGACGGATACAGCTGGCGACGTCCGGCGCGGCAGGGGTGCCGGCCGACGCCGTGCAGGCCTACGACGCCCTCGGCCGCTCCGTGCTGGGGTTGGTGATCCTGCCGTCCGCGACCGGGTCGGCGGAGCTGAGCGGCCGGGTCGCCGCCGACCAGCTGCCCGCCCTGGCCCCGACCGGCCGGTCCACCGCGCTGGGTCCGACGCTGCCGGTGCCCGTCGGGGCGACGACCGACGTCCTGGCCATCAACGGCTTGGACCACCTGGAGCAGACCGAACGCATCCGGTCCGGTGGCACCGTCGGCGTGCTGACCGACGGCTCCCCCGCCGCGGAGGATGCGCTGCGCGGCGCCCGGTGGTGGGCCACCGATCGGGGGGTCACCCTCGACGTCCGCGCCGCGGGCTCGACGGTCGACACCGGTTCGTGGGGTCCCGCGTCGGCGGTGCTGGTCCTCGCCGATCCGGCGACAACCGGACGGGTCGCGGAGTCCACGTCCGCCGACGTCGCCGTACTGACCACCCTGGACGGGTACGAACCGGCCGCGTGGTCCGCCCCCGCGCTGGCCGCCGCCGAGTCCGGCCGGGTGCTGATCACCATGACCACGACCGCCGCCGGTTCGGACTACCCCGCCGCGGTCGGTGTCGCCGCGCGAGCGGCCGCGGCCGGCGTCAGCGAGCAGGGTCCGCGGCTGCTGGAGGGGTATGCGACAGGGGTCAGCTGGGATCGCCTGCTCACCCGCGCGTGCACCGACCGCAGCCTGACCCGGCCGGCCATCGAGCAGGCGATGGTCACGGTCGGCCCGGCCTCGGTTGATTCACTGTTCGGCCCGACCGATCCGGCGCAGGTCGTCCAGTCGGGACGGCCGGCGACGCTGGTGTCCGCGGTGTCCGAGGGAAAACCGTCGGCGCCCGGCGGGGTGGCGCCGGTGACCTGGCCGGAGGCGGCGTCCGGCATCGAGGACTACCGGCCCTGAGCTGAGCTGCTGACCGCCCTGCGCGTCACCCGAGCGCCGCGTCACCTCTCACACCGGGCCCGCCCACGCCTCGGCCGGCACGTAGGCGGCTACGTTGTCCATCCGGCGTTGCACCGCTGCGATCTCGTGCACTGCCTGCGCCAGCATGCTCCTGTCGATCGGCGACAACCGGTCCCGGACCAGCACATTCGACGGCTTCTCACCGCGTTCGTACTGCTCGACCTGGTAGCGCAGCCGGAGCCGCTGGACCACCTCGAACGCCTGGATCAGGTTGTGCGCCTGCTCCTGCGGCAGCATCGCCGACCCGGCGGCCGCGGCCAGCCGGTCCGTGGTCGGCAGCGCCGGGGACCCGACGCTGAGGCCCACCCAGCGCGCGATGTTGACGATCGGCAGCAACGCATGCGCCTTGACGTCGATCGTCTCCCGGCGGGTGACGATCTCCCGCAGGGTGCGGTACCTCGCGCGTGTGGCCAGCGATTCCTGCATCAGCAGCCGCAGGGTGCCCGGGTGCCGGCGCACCTCCTGGAACACCTCGGTGACCGCCGGCAGGCCGGGATCACCGTGGATGGGCCGGCCGTCGACCAACAGCGACGTCATCATCGCGCCCTGGTTGCGCTCGGGGGCCACCAGCCACTGCTGGGCGGCCGCCCGCCAGGACGCGTTGGTCCGGGCGAACGCCGGTCGTTCGGCGGTGGCGCCGTGGCCGTCTGCGGTGAGCCCGGCGGCGGCCAGCAAACGGTTGATCTGCCCGAAAACCGCCCGATAGCGGTCGATCTCGGCGGGTTCGATGGCGTCGTCGAACGCCGCTGCTGAGTCGATGTCGGAGCTGGGGGTCGCTTCCCGCCGGCCGTTGCTGCCCAGCGAGAGCCAGGTGAACGCGTCGACCGACAGCTCGGGATGCTGCTGGAACGTCAAGGTGATCGCCCGCCGGACGATGGTGTCGACGATGGCCGAGTACACCGTGATGACCTTGGTGGAGGCGAGTTGGCGGGAGAGCAGATCGTTGAGCGCCGACGGCACCCGTCTGGCGCGTTCCTGCAGCTCACCCACCGTCGACGCACGCCGTACCTGCTCATGGATCGACACCCCGCCGGTGGTCGCTGAGACGGTGAAGTCACGGGTGGTGACGGTGCCACGGAGTCGGCCGGTGGCGTCGGTGACCAGCAGGAAGTCGGCGTTGCGGTCGAGCATCGCGATCAGCGCCTCGGCCGCGGAGTCGCCGACGACGGCGGTGGGGATCGTCTGGTCGACCGCCTCGCCCGCTGGGGCGCTGGGCGGCAGCCCACCGACCAGCACCCGCTGCCGCAACTGCGCGTCGGTGACCAGCCCGAGCGAGCCGTCCCGGTGACGGACCACCGCGCAGGACACGGCGCGTTCGGTCATCCGCCGGGCGACGTCGGAGATCGGGTCGTTCACGTCGACCACCAGGGGCTCCGAGACGATCAGGTCCTCGACGAGGCTGTACGGCGTGGCGGCGAACCGCTGCCGGGCCATCGCGACCTGCTCGGCGAGGAACCGCGCACCCGTCCTCGTCGCGAACGCCGGTTCCACCACCGACGCCGGCATCGCCGCGACGGTGGCGTCCTGCGCGGCGACCACCAGGGGGCCGACCGAGCGGCCGACGAGCATCGCGGAGAAACCGAACACGCCGCCGGGCCCGAGCCGCTCATCCGCGCCGTCGTCGCCGGCCGGCAGGCGGTTCCAGACGTCGACCGAGCCCGCCATCACCAGGAACACGTCGACGCTGGGTACGGCGAAGGCGTCCAGGATCACCTCGCCGGCCGCGAACCGCAGGACGCGCGCCCCGTCGAGCAGCTGGAGCCGCGCGGGGCCGGACAACCCGTCGAACGGTGCGCTGCAACGCAGCAGCTCGGTGAGCGCGGCCCGATCGTCAACGGCGGCGTCCTCGCGGGGCAGCTCCACCGTCACCCCGCTTCCGTCCCGTGTCCGTCGCGTGCGCCGCGCGGCGGGCGTGCCCGCATCATCGGTGCCGGCGCCGGGTGCGGTCAGGCGGAGCCCGGCGTCGGCGGCGCCGGTATGGAGTATCCCGATGGCCGCACGGTGTTGTTCAGCGACCTCGCCCACGACCCGTCGTCGATGTACTGCTGCAGCGCGGCGTTCACCTTGCGCACCATGTCGCTGTCGCCCTTCTTGATGCCGATGCCATAGGGCTCGTCGGAGAAGCCCTTGCCGATCACCTTGAGCCGGCCCCGGTACTGATCCTCCGCCGCGAACCCGGCGAGAATCACGTCATCACTGGTCACGGCATCCACCTGGCTGGCGGCCAGCGCCCGGACGCAGTCGGAGAAGGTGGGCAGCTCGGTCAGCTGAATCTCGCCCTGGTAGCGCGCTGTGATGTTCGCCGCGGAGGTCGTGCCCGGCACCGAGCACAACTTCCGGCCGTTCAACGTCTCCGGCCCGGTGATGTCGGTTTCGTTGCGCCGCACCAGCAGGTCCTGATGCGCCTCGAAATACGGTCCGGCGAAGTCGATCTGCTTCTTGCGGTCCTCGGTGATGGTGAACGTCGTGACGATCAGATCGGCCTGACCGGAGGTGAGCAGCCGCAGGCGCTCGTCACCGTCGGCCTGCTTCCAGGTGATGTTGGCCGCCGGCACACCCAGCGCTGCTGCGACATAGGTGGCGGTGTCCACGTCGAAGCCGCGATAGCCGTCATCGACCTTCATGGACAGCCCCGGTTGGTCGAAGGCGATCCCGATGGTCAGCTTCCCGTTCTCGACCGCCCCGGACACCGTCGGCGGGCTGGGATTGGGGCCCTCGTCACTCGAACTGCACGAGGACAGGACGAGAACGACGGCCACCGCAGTGGCGCAGGCGGCGGTGATGCGCCGCGGTCCCAGTTTGACCATGACTGCTTCTTCCTCTGGATACCGGTGTGAGCGAACAGGTCCCCGGGCGAGCAGGGAGCTCAGGTGGGTATGGCCTGGTCTTTCCCCGTGGGATCGAGATCGTCGGGAGTGACGTCGGCGCCGTACGTCGGGCCGGTGTCCGACCACACGGCCTTGATCCGGCCGTTCGTGTTGGCCATCACTTCCTTGCGCACCGCCAGCCACCCGATGGTCAGGCATGCGACCAGCACCGGAATGCCGAACACGACGACGATGAAGCCCGTCTTGTGCCAGAAGTACGGCGAGGCCTGCCACCCCGAGACCGCGATACCGACGATCACCAGGGCGAGGAACGCCAGCCCGATGATGCTGGTCCACGGATGGCCTGGCGCCTGGAATTTGCTCTTCGGGATCACCCCGAGATTCACCAGTTTCCGCAGCCGGAGCTGGCAGGCGAAGATCGTCCCCCAGGTGAACACCACACCGATGGACGCGGCTTCGAGCGCGAGTTCGAAGGCGTCCGGCACCAGGAAGTTCAGGACGGCGCCGAAGATGAACACCACCGAGGTCATCACGATGCCGGCCCACGGGACGCCGGAGCTGCTCATCTTGAGCGTGAACTTCGGTGCCTGCTTCGACATGCCCAGGCTGCGCAGCACACGGCCGGTGGAATACAACCCGGAATTCAGGCTGGACATCGCCGCGACGATGAGGATTCCCTGGATCACCGCGCTCATCCACGTCATACCCATTCGCTCGAAAACGGTGACGAACGGACTGGTACCGGCGACATATTCGGTGGTCGGCAGGATCGAGACCAGAAGCAGGATGGAACCGCAGTAGAAAATGGCGATCCGGAAGATGACGGCGTTGACCGCCTTCGGCACCTCCCGTTCTGAATCCTCCATCTCGCCGGCCGCGACGCCGACCATTTCGATGGCGGCATAGGCGAACACGACACCTGACATCACCAGGATCGGGCCGTACCACATATATGGGTCGTCGGTGGGCCAGAATCCGCCCGGATTGCTGTACAGATTCTGGAACCCGGCCTCGTGGCCGCCGACGTCCATCTTGCCGAGCACCAGGACGGTTCCGACCACGAGAAAGGCGACGATCGCGCCGACCTTGAGGATCGAGGCCCAGAACTCGAATTCCCCGAAAGCCCGGGCGGACAACAGATTGATGGTCAGGACGACCGCCAGCGCGATCAGCACCGTCGCCCAGGTCGGCATCGTGGGGAACCAGAACTGAACGTACAGACCGACCGCAGACAGCTCGGCGATGCCGGTCAAACCCCAATTCAGCCAGTACAACCAACCGGTGACGAACGCCGCCTTCTCGCCGAAGAATTCCCGCATGTAGGAGACGAACGCACCCGAGGTGGGGCGGTGCAGAACGAGCTCGCCGAGTGCACGCATCAGGAAGTACGCGATGACGCCGACCACGGCATAACTGATCAGCAGCGCGGGCCCGGTGCTGTGCAATCGGGACGCCGACCCGAGGAACAGGCCGGTCCCGATGGCCCCCCCGATGGCGATCATCTGGACGTGCCGGCGACCCAGGGATTGCTTGTAGCCGACCTGTTCGGCGTGCAGTGACCCCGACGTGGCCGACTGCGGTGCCGAGTCTTCGGTTGTTGTCATTCGTGCTGCCTCTCGGTCGCTGCTGTTGAACTGTCGAGCCCCGCAGGACCGCATTCCGGTCTGGGCCATGGGGGTGATGCGTCGCCGTTGACCCGAGCTGGAATTGCCGCCGCCGCGGAACGGACTTCGGCCACTGGAGCCGCGTCCGTCACCGCTTGGGAAATCACGCCGTCATGGAGTCGAAACAACCTGGTGCAAAACGCGTTCTGCGCCGCACATGGACAGCACCGAGCACTTGTATCCGTGCGCCGACACGTCAAACATCGGTGGCCAGAAATCTTTTCTCCGCCGTTGGTCGGCGCTGCAAATTAGGCCGTTCGGGAACTGCGACACGGTCGTTCGGGAATCGGTCGGCCCGCGGCATTCAGCTGACGGTGACCTGGCCCCGGCATTCGGGAGGCCGGGCCGCCGGTCATGCCCACGGCGGGCCGACCCGCCCGTCACCTCGCCGGCACCATCCCTGCCGATGTGCCGCCGCCGACCCGCGGCTCACCGCGGACGACGTGCCACCGGACGCGCGCCCGCACCGCACCCGAAGCCTCGGCCGCTCCGCCGCCTGCGCACCCTCGCGCCCACACCCCGGCCCGGAACCCTGAGCCCAGCCACCCGGGTCGGGTCGCCGACCAGGGCCGGTTAGGGGGAATCCCTGGTGCGCTCAACCGCGGCGGACGACAGAGTGGAGTCATGTCGAACATCCCCGAACGTCCCATTCGCCGGCTCACCCTGTCTGCCACCGACAAGAAGATCGCCGGTGTCTGCGGCGGCATCGCCGAGTACTTCAACATCGACCCGACGCTGGTCCGGGTGATCGCGGTGATCCTGGCGTTCTTCGGCGGCGGCGGGATCCTGGCCTACCTGGCCGCGTGGATCATCATGCCCAAGGTCTGATCGGTCCCGGACGTCACCATGAACCGTCGCGACTACCGCTTCCCGCGCCGCTGCCCGTGGACACCGCCGGCATCGGTTTGGTTGCCGGCCGGGGGTGGTCGCCGGCACGCACGGGCCGGAAGCCGGTCACCGGACGGCGGTCCCGCGGTGCCGTGCAAGCGGTCGTCTCCGGCCCGGTCGACGGGCTCCTGCCGGGTGTCGAGCCCCGTCGGTCACCGCTGAGTCGCCGGGGTGAGTCACCGGGCTGAGTCACCGGGCTGAGTCGCCGGGGTGAGTCACCGGTGAGCGGCCCGGGCCGGGGCGATGCGCTCGCGGGTCAGCGCAGCCGCGCCTGCCGCAGCACCCCGAGCAGCTCTGCGTACGGGCCGATCAGATAGGCGAGATCACCGGACTCGAAGCGGGTGGTGCGGTGCAGCGGGTGCTCCATGACGCCGGTCGAGTTGCGGGTCAGCGCCACCACCCGCGTGTTGGCGGAGAGCTGGTCCATCGTCAGGCCGGCCAGGCTGCTGCCGGGCTCGATGGTCAGCCGGCTCACCATGAACGTGCGTTGGGCGATCGAGAACGACCCCAGGACGTCCAGGCCGAGCGCGGCGCCGACGAACCACGGGGCGGTCAGTTCCTCGGTCGATTGGACGTTGTCGAACCCGAACCTGCGGGCGGTCGTCCGGCCCAGCGCGCGGTCGAACACGCGGGTCACCACCGGCACCGGCGCGAATTTCGCCATCGGCGAGCCGATCAGGTCGTGCACCGCGATCGCCGTCTCGATGTTGACCATGTCGTTGCTTGTCATGATCGCCACCGCCGACGACTGTTGCAGCCGTGCGGCGTTCAGCGTCGACCGCTGGGTCGCGTCACCGAAGATCACCGGCACCTTGCGGTCCATCGCCTCGGCGAGGAACCGGTTCTCCCGATCCCGCTCGATGATGACCACCCGCTTGCCGGCCGCGATCAGCGCGCTGGCGACGCGGATGCCGAACCCGCCCAGCCCGATCACCACGACATGCCGGGACATCCCACGGGCCCGGCGGCGACCCGTGGAGTCGTTGAGCCGCCGGCTGATCAGCATGTCGGACAGGAACGCCATCATCATCGCGATCGTGGTCACGCCGGCGGCCATCAAGAAGATCGCCCACATTCGCAGCCACGGCGACTGGTCGATGAAATTGAAGTCGCCGTACCCGACGGTCGCCACGGTTTCGGTGCTGAAGTAGAGCGCGTCGAGCAGGCTCATCCCCGGCCGGTCGTAGGTCAACCAGAGCAACAGGGTCGACACCGTCAGCAGACCGAGGACAGCGGTCACTGCCTTGTAGAACACCGGGTCGAAGTCCTTCATCAATCCGGACAGCACCGCCATCAGCCGGGCCGGCCAGGTCAGGCGGTGTGCGCTGTCGGGCTGCTCGGCGTGGTTGGACAGGTCCACGTCGTTTGAGCGGAAGTCCTCGGCGGTGCCCAGCACGGCCGCGACGTCGCCCTCGGCGACCACCAGGTCGCGGTCGGGGCAGATGAGGATGGGGTCCTCGTCGTCGGCGGACCCGCGGACGACCGCGATGGGCGCCAGATCGCCGTACAACGCACGCAGCGACGATGTCCGTGGCACCCGCAGCGTCGCCACCAGGAACGTCTCGCCGCCGATCGGCACCTCGTGGATCCGCCGGCGCAGGCACGCCTCGACGATCGCGGGCGCGGCGAGACTGGCCACGTCGAGCACCGCGCCGGGGCCGTTGCCCCGGGCCATCGCCCGGCCGATCGCATGGTTGCCCAGCTGCGTGACCACCCGTACGTCGGGGCGCAGTTCCCTGGCCACCATTGCGATCTCGAGGTTCTTGAGCTCGTCGTCGACAACACAGACGACGGCGCGGGCGCTGTGGATGCCGGCGGCGATGAGCGTCGCCGACGACGTCCCGAACGACCCGGACGTGCTGGCCCCCCACCCCGTCACGACCTCCAGCTTGGTGCGGTCGGCGTACTCCTCCAGGACGGTGACGGGCTCCCCCGCCCGGCGCAGCTGCTCGGCGATCCGCATGCCGATGCCGCCCAGCCCGCAGACGATGACATGTCCGTGCGGGCGGTCGGGGACGAGCGGGGCGGTGTGGTCGACGACGACGGTGTGGTCGACGACGACGGTGTGATCGGGGTCTGGGCGCGCAGTGGCGGAGGTCAGCTCAGGAAGAAGTTCCGCGGACACCGCTCGCACCTCCGGTCCCCTTCAGGCCGGCGTCATTGCCGGCACAGTGAGTAAGGGAACAATACCGACGAAAGCCGCGGCGTGTCGCATTTGCGCACGTCAGCGGGCCCGGGAGGAGGGGTGAGGCGACGGCGCGCTTCCGGCAGGAACGATCTTGCCGGGGGTCGGGATCTTGCCGGGGTCGGGATCTTGCCGGGGGTCGGGATCTTGCCGGTGGTCGGGAACTGAGCCTGCGCGCAGGAGCACGGCGTCAGTCGCCGACGGGCCAGGGCCTCAGTCGGGCACGGGCAGCCCGGCCCCAGTCGGGGACGGGCCGGGCCCCAGGCCGAGCCGGACTGGCCCCGGTCGGGCACGGGGCCACCCTCACTCGCGCACCGGCCGACCCTCACTCGTGCCGCGTACGCCTAGCTCACGCTGCACCACGAGCAACCCGTGCACAGCAGGAGCAAGGGGCCACGTCACGAGCGGCGGCCCGGCGAACGTCGCTCAGGAATGCCGCGAGGGCGGCCCCACCGAAGTGGGACCGCCCTCGTGGATGGAGCGTTGGTGGTGCTGCGACCGAGGTCTGGACTCAGAAGTCCATGTCCCCGCCGCCGGGCATGCCGCCGCCGGCACCGGCCGGAGCCTTCTCCGGCTTGTCGGCGACAACGGCCTCGGTGGTCAGGAACAGCGCGGCGATGGAGGCCGCGTTCTGCAGCGCGGACCGGGTGACCTTGGCGGGATCGATGATCCCGGCCTTGATCAGGTCCTTGTACTCGCCGGTGGCGGCGTCCAGGCCCTCGCCCGAAGGCAGGCCCTTGACCTTCTCCGCCACGACGCCACCCTCGAGACCGGCGTTGATCGCGATCTGCTTGAGCGGCGCCTCGACGGCGACCCGGACGATGTTCGCGCCGGTGGCCTCGTCGCCGGTCAGCTCGAGCTTGCCGAACGCCTTGATGGCGGCCTGCAGCAGCCCGACGCCACCGCCCGCGACGATGCCCTCCTCGACCGCGGCCTTGGCGTTGCGCACGGCATCCTCGATGCGGTGCTTACGCTCCTTGAGCTCCACCTCGGTGGCGGCCCCGGCCTTGATCACCGCAACGCCGCCGGCCAGCTTGGCCAGCCGCTCCTGCAGCTTCTCGCGGTCGTAGTCCGAATCGGACTTCTCGATCTCGGAACGGATCTGCGCGACCCGGCCGGCGATCTGCTCCGCGTCACCGGCACCGTCGACGATGGTGGTCTCGTCCTTGGTGACGACGACCTTGCGGGCCGAACCCAGCAGCGAGATGTCGGTGTTCTCCAGCTTGAGGCCGACGTCCTCGGTGATGACCTGTCCACCGGTCAGGATCGCGATGTCCTGCAGCATGGCCTTGCGGCGGTCGCCGAAGCCCGGGGCCTTGACGGCGACGGACTTGAAGGTGCCGCGGATCTTGTTGACCACCAGGGTGGCAAGGGCTTCGCCCTCGACGTCCTCGGCGATGATCAGCAGCGGCTTTCCGGACTGGATGATCTTCTCCAGCAGCGGCAGCAGATCCTTGACGGCGGAGATCTTCGAGCCGAACAGCAGGATGTAGGGATCCTCCAGGACGGCTTCCTGGCGCTCCGCGTCGGTGGCGAAGTACAGCGAGACGTAGCCCTTGTCGAAGCGCATGCCCTCGGTGAGCTCCAGCTCGAGCCCGAAGGTGTTGCTCTCCTCGACGGTGATGACGCCTTCCTTGCCGACCTTGTCCATGGCCTCGGCGATCAGCTCGCCGATGGCCGGGTCAGCGGCGGAAATCGAGGCGGTGGCAGCGATCTGCTCCTTGGTCTCGACCTCCTTGGCGTCCTCGAGCAGCTGGGCGGAGATGGCCTCGACGGCTTTCTCGATGCCCCGCTTGAGGCCCAGCGGGTTCGCGCCGGCGGCCACGTTGCGCAGGCCCTCGCGGACCAACGCCTGCGCCAGCACGGTCGCCGTGGTGGTGCCGTCACCGGCGACATCGTCGGTCTTCTTGGCAACTTCCTTGACGAGCTCGGCCCCGATCTTCTCGTACGGGTCCTCGAGCTCGATCTCCTTGGCGATGGACACACCATCGTTGGTGATCGTGGGAGCGCCCCACTTCTTCTCAAGGACGACGTTGCGGCCGCGCGGCCCCAAAGTCACCTTGACGGCGTCGGCGAGGATGTTCATCCCGCGCTCGAGCCCGCGACGCGCTTCCTCGTCGAAAGCGATCAGCTTGGACATGAGGTGTTGATCCTCCAGATTCGCCGGACCCACAGGCGTTGTGCACCGTGGTTCGGTCATCAGCTTTGGGGTGTGGTGCTGGCCGGATCTGGTGCCCGCGACGGACGAATCTGTGCCCCCCGTGGCCATCGGTGGCCCCGGGTCCGACGGATTCTCACCGCACCGACCTGGCACTCGGGTATCCCGAGTGCCAACTTCTGTTTAGCACTCCCGCCCGGAGAGTGCAACGTGCCACGTCGGATTCCGGTCCGCACCGGCAGCGTTCCCCGCGGCCCTGTCACACCGGGACGGCCCACGTTGTCATGAGGGAAGTGCACCGACATGCGGCGCACCCGGGTCTGGAGATCCCCTACCGCGTCGAACACGGCACCGGACCCGGCAAGCACGGCCCCTGGCACAACTGGGCCGTACGGGCCCAGTCACCACAACCTGACGGACACGAAGGAGCGGACCATGAGGGTTTTCGTCGCAGGAGCGAGCGGAGCGATCGGCAGGCAACTGGTGCCCCGGCTCATCGACGCAGGTCATGAGGTCGTCGGGATGACGCACCGACCCGAACAACAGGCGGCGCTACGAACCCTGGGCGCCGAACCGGTGCTCGCCGACGCGCTCGATCCCGAGCAGGTCGCGCAGGCGGTGGCGACCACCCGGCCGGAGGTGATCGTGCATCAACTGACCGCGATCGGCAGCATGAACATGCGGCACTTCGATCGGGATTTCGCACAGACCAACCGGCTGCGCACCACCGGCACCGACAACCTGCTGTCAGCGGGGAAGGCAGTCGGTGTGGAGCGATTCGTCGCCCAGAGCTACTTCGCCTGCTACGCGCGCACCGGTGGCGCCGTCAAGAGCGAGCAGGACCCCATCGATCTCCAGCCCGCCAAGGAGATGCGCGGCATCGCCGCCGCGGTCCGTCATCTGGAGGACGCCGTGCTGGATGCGCAATGGACCGAGGGCATCGTGCTGCGGTACGGCGGCTTCTACGGTCCGGGCACGTCGCTGTCGGCGGGCGGTCAGCAGACGGAACTGGTGCGCCGGAGGCGATTCCCGGTGGTGGGGAACGGAGCGGGCGTGTGGTCGTTCATCCACATCGCCGACGCCGCGGACGCCACCGTCACCGCCGTCGAGCGCGGCCTGCGCGGCATCTACAACATCGTCGACGACGAACCGGCCGCGGTCGCTCAGTGGCTCCCGCACCTGGCACAGACCCTTGGGGCGCGGAAACCGATGCGGGTTCCACGCTTTGTCGGTCGGCTTTTCGGCGGCGACGCCGCAGTGGTGATGATGACCGAGCTGCGTGGCGCCTCGAACGCCAAGGCGAAGCGGGAACTGGGCTGGCAACCCGCGCACCCGAGTTGGCGTGACGGTTTTGCGACGGCGTCATGACCACACGCGAGCAGTTGCTCGCCGAGCTGCGGCCGACGTCGTTCGCGATCGCGTACCGGATGCTCGGCAGCGTCTGCGAGGCCGAGGACGTCGTGCAGGAGGCGCTGCTGCGCGTCCACCAGGCCCTCGACGCCGGCGAACAGCTGCAGTCCCCCGCCGCATTCGTCACCACCGTCACCACGCGGTTGTCCATCAACGAACTCCGCTCGGCACGAGCCCGCCGCGAACGCTACTTCGGCGACTGGCTGCCGGAACCGCTGATCACCGACGACCGGAACGATCCGGCGCGGATGGCGGAGACCGCCGACTCGCTGTCCGTGGCGGTGCTGGTGCTGATGGAAAGCCTGTCGCCCGAACAGCGCGCGGTGCTGCTGCTGCGCGACGTCTTTCACTACGGGTATCCGGAGATCGCCGAGATCGTCGGCAAGAACGAGGACAACGTGCGCCAGCTGGCCACCCGAGCACGGCGATCGGTGGCCGAGCGCCGGCCGCGCTTCCACACCACCCGGGAGCAGCAGGAAGACCTGGCCCGGCGGTTCTTCGCCGCCGCGGAGCACGGCGACCTCGCGGGACTCGAGTCGCTGCTCGCCGCCGACGTGCGGCTGACCGGCGACGGCGGCGGCAAGGTGCCCTCCCTCGCCCGGTCGGTGCGGGGCCGGAGCCGAGTCGCCCGGACGCTGATCGGCTGGATGACCCTGCGGAACGCCACGCCCGGCGTCTCCCGGCGGGCGGTGCAGATCAACGGCGCGCCGGGCGCGCTCTTCCTCGACGCCGACCAGCGGCTGCTCAGTGTCTGGGCGCTGGACACCACCGGCAGCGAGATCAGCGGCATCAGCGCCCTGGTGAACCCGGACAAGTTGACGCACCTGGGGCCGGTCGGCGATTACGGTGCCATGGTGCGCTCACTGCGGCAGCACCAGCATGCCGACGATCGCACCTGACCGGCGTCCTGCCCGGCCCGCACCCTGCCGGCCGTCCGGACGGTCGCACCTGGCCGGACAGGCGCGCCGACCCGCCCCTAGGGTTTGCCCATGCAGCAGCCCGCGCTGGGAACCGACGAGCCGATCGAACTCCGCGTCCTGACCGGGCCCAACCTGTACTTCACCCGGCCCGCGGTCAAGTTGACGCTGGCCGCGGCCGGGGTGCTGGACGCCGAACCGTCCGCGGTGGTGGCCTGGCAGCGCGCGCTGCGGGTGCGTCATCCCGCGGTGGGCCTGCCGCGCTCGGAGACCAGGGCCGTCGCCGCCGCCGATCTGGCGGCGGCGGTGGTCCGCCGGGCGGCCGGGGCGCTGGGTACCCGGGTGGCGGCGGTCGGCCGTCCCGGTGACGACGACACCGTGGTGGTCGCCTATCCCTTCCGCCGCCGCGGGACCGCAGAGGCGTTCGGACTGGCGGTCGCGCGGGCGTACTCAAAGATCACCGGCGGCGGGCTCGATCCGGCGGCGGCCATCGCCGCGATCCCCGCCGCGTTGGCCGGGCACGACGTCGGCGAGACGGTGCGGCCGATCCGCCCCGCCATCCCGGTGATCGCGGTGACCGGCACGAACGGCAAGACCACCACCACCCGGCTGATCGCCCACCTGGTCAGGGCCGGCGGCCGAGTTCCGGGCTGGTCGTCGACGGACGGCATCGTCATCGACGGCGAGACGGTAGAGACCGGTGACTGGTCCGGTCCGGGCGGCGCGGCCCGGGTCCTTCAGGACCCGCGGGTGCAGGTGGCCGTCACCGAAACCGCCCGCGGCGGAATCCTGCTGCGCGGAGTGGGTACGGCCGTCAACGACGTGTCGGTGGTGACGAACATCAGCGCGGACCACCTGGGACTGCTCGGCGTGCACACCGTGGAGCAGCTCGCGGAGGTCAAGTCGGTGATCGTCCGGATCACCAAACCGAACGGCTGGACCGTGCTCAACGCCGACGATCCGCTGGTCCGCGGGATGCGGTCGGTGTCCAGAGCGCGACCGTGGTTCTACTCGCCGGATCCCGAGAACCCTTACCTGGACGACGCTTTGGAGGCGGGTGGCCGGGCGATCACGGTGGTCGACGGGGGCATCGTGGTGCTCGGGCGGGGCCTGGACCCGACGGTGGTGACGCAGGTGGCGAACGTTCCCTTGACGCTGGCCGGCGCGTCCCGGGTGAACGTCGCCAACGCGCTCGCCGCCACCGCTGCCGCGCTGGCGATCGGGGTGCCGCTGGACGCGGTGCGCGCCGGCCTGGCCAGTTTCACCGGCGGCGCGCAGCAGAATACGGGGCGGCTCAACGTGTATCGGCTCGGCAGCACCGCGGTGCTGCTCGACCTGGCGCACAACGAGGCGTCGCTGGAGTCGCTGCTGGAGGTCGCGAATGCGCTCCGACTGCCGGGCGGCGACCTCGCGGTGGTGCTGGGCACCGCCGGTGACCGCACCGACGAGGCCATCCACGCGATGGGCGCGATGGCGGCGCAGCGGGCGGACCGGCTGGTCGTGGCGCACCGGACGAAGTACCAGCGCGGCCGTGAACCCGGCGAGATGGAACGCATCTGGCGGGCCGGGGCCGCGGAGGCCGGCGTCGTCGACGTCGCGGAGACCCTTGACGAGCTCAGCGGCCTGCTGCACGTGCTCGACGACCCCACCGCACCGCTGCCCGACGGATCCGCGGTGGCGGTGTGCGCGCTGGAGCAGCGCGAGCAGATGGCCGAGCTGATCACCGCCCGCGGCGGCAGCGAGATGACCCCGGATCAGGTCGCGTTCCGGGTCGCCGCGACGACGGCCTGAGCGGCCGGACCGCCTGATCGACCGGGGTCACCCCGGCCGGCCGGTCAGGCGTGCTGCGTCGCGCTCATCAGCCGCGCGGCATCCCGTAACAGCCGCCCGTGCACCTCATCAACATGATCGGCAACGGCCGCCGCCGGTGACCGATCCGCGGGCGGCGAAAACCGTCCGTAATGGACCTGACCCGCCGGCCCGGCAATCATCCAATCCACTGTCCCCCCGCCGGCAACCTCCGACAGGTGGCGCACCAGTAACGCCGCCGCCTGATCCGGCGTGTCGGTGGTGGCCTGCAGACCTGCTGTGCTGCAAAGTGAATAGTGCACAGAACTCATTGTTGACCCCTCCCACGTGCGGGACGTCTCCCCCGGCTGCGCCCGGTCGAAACCGTACCGCAGATCACAGTGCGGCCGGTGCCCTTCTTTGGGAACTACCCGGTCGTGCAGCGGTTTCGGTTGCAGAGCGTCACAACGACGCCGCACCGGGCCGCGACCGGCCCGATCGCCGCAGCCAGGCATCATGGCGGGCATGCGAACGGTCGAAGAGCACGCCCAGGTGATCGCCGGACTGCTGTCCCCGACCCCCGTCACGCCCGTTCCGCTGCTGCGCTGCACCGGTCTGGCACTCGCCGAGGATCTGCTCGCGCCGATCGACCTGCCGCCGTTCGCGAATTCGGCGATGGACGGCTACGCGGTCCGGGCGGCCGACATCGGTGCACTACCCGTCACCCTGCCGGTGTCCCAGGACGTTCCCGCCGGCCGCACCGACACCGCGGCGTTGCAGCCCGGTACGGCCGCCAGGATCATGACCGGCGCACCGCTGCCTCCCGGCGCGGACGTGATCGTGCAGGTGGAGCGCACCGACGGCGGGTCCGAGGCCGTGCGCATCGACAGCGCGCCCGCCCCGGGCGTGCACGTCCGGACCCCCGGTGAGGACGTGCGTGCCGGGACCGTCGTGTTGCCGGCCGGCACGGTCATCGGCCCACCGCAGATCGGGGTGGCCGCGGCGCTCGGCCTGGCCACGCTGCCGGTCAGGCGGGCGCTGCGGGTGCTGGTGATCTCCACCGGCAGCGAACTCGTCGAGCCAGGTCGCCCCCTGGGCCCGGGACAGATATACGAGTCCAATGCGCCGATGCTGGCGGCCGCCATCGCGGCGGTCGGAGCCGAGGCGTCGATCGAACACTTCGTCGCGGACGATGTCACCCACTTGCTGACTGCTTTGGCCCGCGCAGCGACGGACAGCGACCTCGTGGTGACGTCCGGCGGGGTATCCGCGGGTGCCTACGAGGTGGTCAAGGACGCGCTGACCGGCCGCGGCATCGAGTTCGCGAAGGTTGCGATGCAGCCCGGGATGCCGCAGGGCGCGGGCCGCTTCGCCGTGACGTCGGACCGGTCGGTGCCGATCGTCACGCTGCCCGGCAACCCGGTGAGCGCGTACGTGTCGTTCGAGGTGTTCCTCCGGCCGGCGATCCGCGCGGCAATGGGGCACCCGGACATCACCCGCCCCGTGCTGCGGGCACCCTTGACCACCGCCATCGACTCGCCCGCCGGCAAGCGGCAATTCCGCCGCGGCCACCTGGACACCGTCGCCGGCACGGTGGCGCCCTGGGGCGGCCCCGGATCGCATCTGCTGTCCTTTCTCGCCGGCGCCGACTGCATGATCGTGGTGGGCGAGGACGTCACCCACCACGAGCCCGGCGACGAGGTGGAGGTCTGGTTGCTCGGCTGAGCGGCCGGACGACCGCGCCCGACCCGCCGACCTTGCACTCGTCACGAACTCCGTTGCCGGCCGCCGCTGCAGTGCCCGACCCGCTGTGCCCCGCCCCCGAAACGTTGTGCCACACACCCCGGAACCGCTGCGCCCCAGCCTCCACACCGCTTCGCCCCAGCCCGAACCGCAGTACCCGAGAGGAAGTCCCCCCGTGCCGGAAGGCCACACCATCCATCGCCTCGCCCGTGACCTGCAACGGGCTTTCGGCCGTCGGCCGGTCGCCGCGTCGACCCTGCAGGACCGCTTCACCGACGGCGCGGCCGCGCTCGACGGGACGACGCTCACCCGCACCGACGCGCACGGCAAGCACCTGTTCCTGTTCTTCCGCCGCGACCGGCCCGCCGACCGGTTGCTGCACATCCACCTCGGTCTCTACGGGAAAATGCCGATCGCCCGGACGCCGCCCGAACCGCCGCGGGGCGCGCTGCGGTTGCGACTGGAGACCGACGAGGCGTGGGCCGACCTGCGCGGGCCGACCGCCTGCGAGCTGATCACCCCACCGGAGCGGGAGACGCTGTTGGCCCGGCTCGGTCCCGACCCGCTGCGCGCGGACGCCGACCCGGACAAGGCGTGGGCGCGGATCAGCCGCAGCAAGGTGGCGATCGGGGCGCTGCTGATGAGCCAGGACGTGCTGTCCGGAATTGGCAACGTGTACCGGGCCGAGGTGCTGTTCCGGCACCGGATCAACCCGTACCGGGAGGGCCGGCTGGTCACCCGTGACGAGTGGGACGCGATGTGGCTGGACCTGTGCGCGCTGTTGCGCAGCGGGGTGCGGGCAGGGCGGATCGTCACGACCCTGCCCGAGGACAGATCACGACGCACCGGCCGCCCGCGCCGGGACGACTCGTTCTACGTCTACCGCAGGGCCGGCGAGCCCTGCCGGATCTGCGGCACCGCAATCCTCACCGCGGTGATGGTGGCGCGGAACCTGTTCTGGTGCCCCAGCTGCCAGGCCGGCTGACGGGACTCGCGGGCTGCCCCGCGCTGGTCTCTCCCGGGCGTTTGCGCGGAAGACGTAGACGGCAGACTTCGGAGTCCGCCCTGTCCCGGACGGCCCGCAGCTTCCCGAGCCACGGGCACCGCCGCGGCGGCGTTTGCGCGTAAAAGTCTTGCGGGATCGTGCCGCGCCGCCGCGCGACCGCGGACCCGGGTCGCGAGTCAGCGCTGCGTCGGCGGCTTCTCGTCCTCGGCGGACGGCAGCAGCCCGGCGAGACCCGAGCTCTTGCTGACGCTCTCGTCACCCACTGCCGTGATCTGCTCCGCCTTGGCGTGCTCGGCGGCGGCCTTGGCGACGCTGCCCATCATCCCGCTCTCGTGATGACCGGAGCCGCCGGAATCCATCGCGTCCCCGGAGTCCATCACGCCACCGGAGATGTCCCCGGCCGTCACCACACCGGACCCGATGCCGCCGAAACCGGCCGGATCCATCATGTTGCCCTTCTCGCCCATCGCTGCTCCTTTGCTGGTGCGTCATGGCCGGGCCCGCGGCCGTGGCTCCTCGTGCGCTGCCGAAGTCCGTTCATCCGACCCGCTTTGCGGTGTAGGCGTAGGTGATCGGTTTGATCTCCGACGGGCAGCCGTTGGGCTCGGAAACGGTGACCGATCCGGTCCCGGTCATCGCCGTCACCCGGCGCACCCCGCCGACGACCGACTCACCGGAAGGCTTCAGGTTCACCGTCCAGCTGTCCGTGACCGTGATCCCCGCGTCATCGGGACACGCTTCGGGGCTGTTGCCGGCGAAGGCCAACGTGTCACCCGCCCGCTTCGCGACCCCACCGCCACCGCCGAGGGTGACCGGACATGTTGCGGCATCACAGGTTGCCGTCAGTTCGAGCGTCCCGGAGTCCTTGGTGCCGATCGGGAAGTTCTCGTTGCCGCTGTTCTCGGTGACGGTGCGGGTGAAGGCGTAGCGGCCGGTGAACGGGTTGTTCGCGCCGGGTTCGACCGGCCTGGCCGTGGCGGACGCTCCCGACCCGGAGGCCGAACCGGTGGACGGCGACGCCGAAGCCTTCGTGGTGGTCGACCGGGCCGACGGTGAACCGGCCGCCGACGCCGCACCCGCCGACGCCGCGGTGGTGCCGCCGGCCGAGCCGGCCGCGGTGGTGGCGCCCGGAGCGGTGGCGGCGATGGATACCGGTGCCGACGGAGGCGCCGCGGAGGCGGCCCCGTCCGTCCCGCCCGACCCCGATCGCGCCACCACGAAGATCACCGCCGCGGCGACGACGACCGCCACCACCGCGGCAACGGCGGCCGTCGCGGGCGACCACCGACCGGTACGCGCAATCACTGACGCCACAGCCGGGGACGCCGCGGCACCGGCCGCCGATCCGGCCTGAGCGGCATCGCCGGGAGCGGAGTGCTCGGGCGCGGAACCGTCGTGCCGGCTCGGGTCGTCCCGGTCCCGCTTGCGCGGGCGCCGACCGGTGTCCATCAGCCGACCGGTGACCGGGTCCCGTTCCGCGTGGGCGACCGCCCCGCGGACCAGCCGGTCGAACGCGGCGAGCCGGCGGACCCGCCCCGGCAGGTCGAGGGTGGCCCCGGTGGGCGTCGTCGCGATCGAGCGGAGGTCCCCGTCCAGGTCGCCCCGGTCGACCGCGGCCAGGAACGCGGGCACCCGCTCGGCGGGCACCTCCAGGTAGCGCACCGCGGTACCGGCGCTGACGGCGAACACCGTGCACTCCCAGGTCGCCGCCTCGGTGCTGACCGTGACTCCGGGTCGCTCCCTGGTCCGCAGCGGGTCATCGGCGTTGGCCGCTGCGTCGCCCGACGCGCGAGCGCCATCACCGGAGGCGGCCCACTCTCCCGCCCTCTCGGGCCGCGGGTCATCAGCCACGGTCGTCACCGACCTCGCTGGGCAGCGGGCGGCGGCCCGTCACCATCTCGTCGACGATCGCCAGGTCCGTCGGGTCGAACACGTCGGAACCGGCAGAGCGGGCCACGGTCCAGCACTCCTCGAGATGCTGCTGAGCAGTGCGGGTCCGGCCCGACCCGGTGCGCAGAACGGTGGAACGGCCCGACCGGTACAGGTCCGAGCCGAATGCCCCGCGGTCGACATACAGCCCGAACCGCTCGATGGTCGGTTCCAGCCGGACGGACAGCGGCGGCGGCACACGCCGCGGACCACGCCCCGCGCAGGCCAGCGCGCAACCGGTCGCCATCACCACTGCCGCCCGCAGTCCGGTGCCCCCGAGGAACTCACCGCCCAGCTCGAGCCGGCCGCGGCGGGGACGGACGAGCAGGCCGGGTGAGGTGCACCGATCCATCACCAGCATCAGCGCGGGCGCGAAGCGGGCCGAGAAGCGGCGCGCGGCCCGCACCACCCGCTTGTCGGCAACAGAGACGTTGAGATGCGTGGAATAACCGTGGACGGTCAGCCCGACCGGCAGGATCGACTCCAGCACGGCGCGACCACGGGCGGCCGACTCCACCACGGCGGACGCGAAGCCGGGACCCAGCTCGATCGGCGGTGTCGCAATCTCGGCCTCCCGCCCGTCGGCGGTGATCACCCCACCCCATCGGCACCGATAGGCGTTTCCGTCCACCGGATCGAGTCGGCGCCCGGGCACGGGAAGGGTGTGGATCAGCCGGCGGAAGTCGACGACGGCGCTGCCGGCGTCGAGCACGGTGAACTCGTGCTCCACGCCGAACGACCGCCGCCACCGAGCCACACCGACCACCCGCCGGACGTGCCGCACCTCCGGTGGAGCGACCAGCCACGCCAGGCTCATCACCCGAACGCTACAAGCGCGCCTACTGTCCGTATAGACACGTTCGGGCGGCCCGATCGGGTGGTGGCGCCTGCCGGACCACCGACGTCGATGGAAGCTGCGGCGATGTCCCCCGACAGCGCCTGCGGGGGAGCCTCTTTCAGGCGAGGGAGTCGTCGTAGGCCGCGGTCAGCGGGCCACCCGCCTGCCCGGTGTTCACCACTCCGGCCGGCTCGATCAGCACCGCCTGCACCTCACCGTCCGCAATGGGGCAGTGCTCCACCCCCCGGGGGACGACGAACAACTGCCCCGAGCGCAGCGTGACATCCCGGTCGCGCAGCTGGATCGTGAGCTCACCGGACAGCACCAGGAACAGCTCGTCGGTGTCGTCGTGGCTGTGCCAGACGAATTCGCCCTGAATCTTCACGACCTTGATCTCGTAGTCGTTCAGCCTGGCCACCACCTTGGGCGACCAGCGCTCGTCGAAGGACGCCAGGGCGCCGGCGAGATCGACGACCCGCGGGGTCACCCGGATGCGAGAATCGGAATCCACCTGTCCAGTATCCGCGCGACACCTCCTGCCGGGGGGTCCGCGGGGTACCGACCGAACGCTGGATCAGCCGGCGAACCGCAGGCCGACCACCACGGCGCGGTGGTCACTCCCACCGGCGTCGAGCACCTGATCGGACATGGCCGTCAGGCCCCGGCCGAGCACATGGTCGGGCCGGGTCAACGGGAACTGGGCGGGCCAGGTGAACCCGAAGCCGCCGCGCACCGTGTCGCGTGAGTCGGCCAGCTCGACCGTCAGCGCATCCAGTGCCGGGTCGGTGGTGGCGGTGTTCAGGTCGCCCATCACCAGCACCCGGGGCGCGGCATCGGCCTTGACGAGAGCCGCCAGCTCGGCCACCGCCTGGTCCCGTTCGGCGGTGTAGCCGGGACGAACGGACGGCAGGTGCACCGCGTACACGGCGATGTCACCGGACGGGTGGTGGACGACGACGCGCAGCGCCCTCGCCCAGCCGAGCCCCAACTCCAGCGGTTGCGAGGGGTCCATCGGCCACGTCGACCACAGCCCGACGGTGGTGGAGGTGGCGTGGTAGCCGTACCGGGCGTCGAGCAGGGCGGTGGCGGGCGCGGCGGACGCGTCGATCTCCTGCACCGCCACGAGACCGGCATTGCTGGCGATGAGGGCCTGCGCCGAGGCCTTCGGGTCGGCGTTGTCGGCGCCGATGTTCTGGGTGGCGACGAGCAGGTCGGCCGATCCCGCCGTCATCGGCGCGGACAACAGCTGCGGCACGAACGCGCCCGACCACACCATCGCCGCGATGACCACCGCCGAAAGCCCCCACCAGGCTCGGCGGGCCAGCGCGATCACCCCGAGCACGACGATCAGCACCGCCGTCCACGGCAGGAAGCTGGTCCACGCCGCGCCCACGCCGTCCCAGGACGGGATGTCGCCTGAGAACACGATTCCCGCGGTGATCGCCAGCGCGAACACCGCCGTGAGCAGGCCCTTCATCGAGCGCCGCGGCCGCCGGTTCCGGGTGTCACCGGCAGCGTCCGAGTCGGCGAGCGAGAGGCGCGGCAGCGGCCTGGTGCTGGACGCGCTCGAGTACGGGTGCCGGGTGGCGTCCTGCGCCCAGGCGGCGGGGGGAGGGGTGGAGGGGCTCACCAGGCGGTGACGCGCGGGCCCGTTCCCGGGTTGCACCGCACTGTCGTCCACCTGTTCATGCTCCGCCCCGCGCCGTCGGAGTGGCGTGAACGCGCCATGCCGAACGCGGTGAGGGCGGCGGTCGGGGCTCGACCGACCGTCCCGCCGTGGCGCGGCGGCAGCCCGGGTGGCCGGCGATCCCGTTCCGGCCGGTCGCCGTGCCGACCGGCCCGCGGCGCATTACCGTCCGCTCCCAGGGACGGCCGGCGAACGGCCGCCCGTGCGGAGGTCTGATGAGCAACGCATCACCCCACGGCTCACCGGCGCCAGGACCGGCGTCCGGGTCCGACAACGACAACGTCGGCCTACCGACGTTCAGTTCGCGGGACTGGGTGGCCAGTGCCGCGGAGCTGGCCCGACGCCGCCCGGACGCGGCGATCGTCGGCGCTCCGTTCGACATCAACACCACCTACCGGGCGGGGGCCCGCTTCGGGCCGCGGGCGCTGCGGTCGCAGGCGTACGACCCGGGTACCTACCACCTCGACCTCGGCCTGGACATCTTCGAGTGGCTGGACGTCGTCGACGCCGGTGACGCCTACTGCCCGCACGGCCAGTCGGCGCGCTCGCACGCCAACATCGAGGCCAAGGTCACCGACGTGCTGCGCGCGGACGCCTTCCCGGTGATCATCGGCGGCGACCATTCGATCACCTACCCGGCCGCCACCGCGGTGGCCGCGAAGTACGGCTGGGGCAAGGTCGGTCTGCTGCACTTCGACGCGCACGCCGACACCGCGGACAGCATCGAGGGCAACCTGCACAGCCACGGCACCCCGATGCGCCGGCTCATCGAGTCGGGGGCGATCCGCGGCCGCAACTTCGTCCAGGTCGGGCTGCGCGGCTATTGGCCGCCGCCGGAGGTCTTCGACTGGATGCGCGAGCAGCAGATGACCTGGCACCTGATGCACGACGTATGGGACCGCGGCATGCGGCCGGTCATCGCCGACGCCATCGCCCGGGCCGGTGACGGCTGCGACTGGCTCTACCTGTCGGTGGACATCGATGTCCTCGATCCAGGGTTCGCGCCGGGGACCGGCACCCCGGAGCCGGGTGGGATGAACCCGGCCGACCTGCTCAGGGCCGTCCGGTCGATTGCGCTCCAGACCCCGCTGGTCGCGCTGGACGTCGTCGAGGTCTCGCCGCCGTACGACCAGGCTGAGAGCACCGTGAACAACGCGCACCGGGTGGTGCTCGAAACCCTTGCCGCGCTGGCCCACAAGAAGCGGGAGCTGGCCGGGGTGGACGTCACCCGGCCCGGCACCCGCCCCGACCCGGCGACCCTGCGGCGGCCGGTGGCACCGACCGAGTGGTCCCGAACGGACCCGCCGTTCAACACCTACACCGACAACGACCCGCATCTGCACGGCGAGCACGAAGACCACACCTGACGGTCGGCCAACCCCGCACCGGCGCGTCTGCCTCCGCTCCGTCCGGAAACACCGTGCCGAGCAGGAACTGCTGACAGACTCACGAAGTTGTCTTCGCGGGTCTGTCGGCCACGCGGTCCGGCGTCCCGCCGCGTCGACCGCCGCCCACCGGATGCCCGGCACACCGTTGAGGAGACCCGTTCATGCTCGAGATCAGCACCCTGGGGTGGGTGATCACCATCGGGGTGATCGTCGGCCTGCTCGCCCTCGATCTGATCCTGGCCGCGGTCCGGCCGCACGCGGTGGGTTTCCGGGAGGCGGTCGCCTGGTCGGTGTTCTACATCGCGGTGGCGATCATTTTCGGCGTCGTCTTCACCGCGGTCGCGGGCGGCGACTTCGGCACCCAGTATTTCGCCGGCTACATCGTCGAGAAGAGCCTGTCGGTCGACAACCTGTTCGTCTTCGTGATCATCATCGCCACCTTCGCGGTGCCCGAGGAGCACCAGCACAAGGTGCTCACGTTCGGCATCGTCATCGCGCTGATCCTGCGGGCCATCTTCATCGTGCTCGGCGCCGCCCTGCTCGAGCTGTTCGCGTTCATGTTCCTGCTGTTCGGCATCCTGCTGATCTTCACCGCGATCCAGCTGTTCCGGCACCGCAACGAGGACCCCGACATCCAGGACAACGCGCTGGTCAGGCTGACCCGCCGGGTGATCCCGGTGACCGATCAGTACGACGGCGGCAGGCTGTTCACCCGAATCGACGCGCGGCGGGTCGCGACGCCGTTGTTCATCGTGCTCATCGCCATCGGCAGCACGGACCTGCTGTTCGCCCTGGACTCCATCCCGGCGGTCTTCGGGGTGACCTCAGAGCCCTACATCGTGTTCGTGGCCAACGCGTTCGCGCTGCTCGGTCTGCGGGCCCTGTTCTTCCTGGTCAAGGGCCTGCTGGACCGGCTCGTGTACCTCTCGACGGGGCTCGCGATCATCCTGGCGTTCATCGGGGTGAAGCTGGTGCTGCACTGGGCGCACGGCATCTGGCCGGGCGTGCCGGAGGTCAGCACCAACGTCTCGCTGGGCGTGATCGTCGTCGTGCTGGTGATCACCACGGTCGCCAGCCTGATCAAGAGCCGCAACGACCCGACCGCCAAGGCCCATGCCGGGTCACTGCGCGGTCATCCGGCAGCAGAGGGCGAGCGGGCGGCTTCCTGACCGGATCGGCGAGCCATCGGCTCATCGACACCACCAGCTCCAGACCGTTCTCCTCGGCCGTGGCCGCGAACATCGTTGCCGCGTCGAAAGCACCGGGCACGAACGGCGCGGTGAAGTAGGCCCGCCGCACGCCGCGCAGTGAACGGCCCCCGTGCACACCGAACCGGGGTGCGAGCAGGCCATCGGGTGAGCGCGTCGGAACCCGGCCCGGAACCCGGGCACGCCGTTCCGCCCGGCACAGCCGGGTGGTCAGCCGAGCGCCGTGGCCAGGAAGTCGTCGACCCGGTCGGTCCATGCCCCGGGGTCACGGGCGTATGCCCCGACGTGGCCGGCACCCGGCACGGTCCACACCGCAACGGTGCCCGGCGATGCCGCCCGGATGTCGTCGGCGGCCAGCGCCTCGTCCGCGACCTGGCCCGCCGTGATCAGCAGGACCGGTCGCGGATTCGCCATCGCCACCGACTCCCGCAGCGTCGGTGGCGGCGCCGCGGCGGTCAGCAGGTCGGCGGCGCCGTAGGTGATCGCGTCCAGCCAGCCCTGCACGGTGCCGGCAATGCCGTACGTCCCGGCCTGCCAGGACTTGTCCGCGGCCACCCGGTGGGTGGCACCCTCGGCGACGACGGTGCGGATCCGCGGGTCGGCGGCGGCCGCGCCGATGGCCTCCTCCCCGCCCATCGACATGCCCACGACGCCGACCGACGACGGGTCGACACCGTCCTGACCACTGACGAACGTCACCGCGCCGGTGACGTCGGCGTCGCCGTACCAGCCGAAATCCATGGCGGTGCCGTCACTGTCGCCATGCCCGCGGGCGTCGAACAGCAGGACCGCATACCCGCGGCCGGCGAGCGCGGCCGCCTGGTCGAGCACCGCGGACCGGGTCGATCCCGACCCGTGCACGACGACCACCGCGGGCGCGGCACCGGATGCGCCACGCGGCGGAAGGAACCAGCCGGACAACGCCACGCCGTCTGCGGCCGTGAAGGCCACGTCGCGGTAGGCGAGGCCCAGGTCGGCCGGGCTCGTCGCGCCCACGGCCTGCCGCGGCACCGAGGTGGCCGCGACGGCGAACGGCAGGGTCAGCAGGACGATCGCCGTCAGCGCCACGACCCCGGCAACACCGAGCAGCCGCCAGGCACCGCGAGTGGCCGCGAGGAGCTCGCGCACCCCGGCTACCAGCAGGACGATCCCCGCCGCGAGGCAGGCAGCACCGGCCACCGCGGACGGCAGCGGTCCACCCGCCGCGACCCGCGGGATCAGGACGCCGGCACCCTCGGCCAGGCCGAGCAGACCGGCGGCGACACCGACCACGGCGCGGGCCGCCGCCGGCCCGCGCTGCCACAACCACATGGATCCTGCGCTGACGGCCACCACGAGCAGGACCGCGATCGTCGCCGCCAGCGGGCTGCGCACCCGGGCGAGCAGCACCGACATCGCGGCGCCGACCAGCAGGAGACTGCCCATCACCCAGCGCGAGCGGGTATTTCGCTGACCGGCAGGCCTCACCGACACGTCGCGCAGCGAGGACGTCACGGCGCTCACCCCCGGGAGGAACGGCGAAGAACGGCAGAGCCGACGACTTCACCTTCGACCGCAGCGTGGCCGGGTGCCAGAGACCAAGGTCCCGCGGGTCAGGACAACGCCAGCAGCCGCATCACCAGGCGCGCCGGCTCGCCGCCCTCCTGCCGGGCGATCGCGAGCGCCGCGGGGATGTCGAGGTCGTCGAGCAGTCTGGCGGTGACCGCGTCGGTGGCGGCCGCCGATCCGCCGCGCCGGCCGGCCGCCGCATGCAGGTCCTCGGCGTCGGCCGCCGCCGCGTCCAGATCGGGCTGCCGGTACCCCCACCCCGCGCCCCACGGGCGGTCCAGCAGCAGGAGCCGGATCGCGGCGGGCGGGTACGTCTGCAGGAGATCACCGACGAGGACCAGGTTGCCGGTCGACTTGGCCATCTTCCGGCCCTCGAAATGCACGGCTCCGACGTGCATCTCCCGCCGGGCGAACGGGCCGACCGCAGTGGCGGCCTGCGCGAGTGCGGACTGGTAGGCGTGGTGCGGGAACGCCAGGTCCTGCCCGCCCACCAGCACGTCGACGCTCGCACCGAACGTCGACAGCGCCATGGCCGCACATTCGGCGTGCCAACCGGGCCGCCCCCATCCCCACGGACTTGGCCACCCCGGGTCGCCATCGGAGGAGGACCGCCACACCGCCACGTCGGCGGGGTCGGTCCCGTGCTCCTCGTCGTGGCTCTCGCCGAACTCCGCGAGCAGGCGCAGCGCCGCCGCCCGGCTCAGACCGGAGGCGTCGATGGCGGCCGAGCCGCGGAAGAACACCGAACCGTTGCGCTCGTAGGCGTCACCGCCGGCGAGCAGTGCGGCCGCCAGTTGCTGCACCTCGGCGATGAAGTGCCTGGCCCGGGGCGCCGCGGCCGGCCGGCGGACCCGCAGGGCCGCCATGTCCTGGTCGAACAGGAACTCCTGGTACACGGCGAGGTCGTCGTACCGGCGTCCACGGTCGACGGCGGCCGCCGTCAGGACGTCGTCGATGTCGGTGACATTGCGGCAGGAAGCGGTACGCACGCCGACGAATCGCAGCACCGACTCCAGCACGTCGGCCCAGACGAACGTCGCCGCGTGACCCAGGTGGGTGACGTCGTACGGGGTGATCCCGCAGACGTACAACCGCGCCGGGCTGACCAGGGGCAGCGGGGCACCGGCGAGGCGGAACCCCGCGGCACGCACGGGCTCGGGACCACCGCCGGCGGAGCCCGGACCGGCGTCGGCGAGCATGGCGACCGACCCTGATCCTGCGGACATCACCGCATGTCCTCCTCGGCTGCTCGCTGCACGTCGAACATCGCTGCCCCGACCGGGTCTCATCCTTCACCGCGAGCGCCAATGCCGCCGCACCGGCCCCGCTCCGTTGACCCCGGCCGCACTCCGGTGGTCCGGGTGCAGGCGCTACCGTCGCAGAAATGAGCACCCTCGATGACTGGCTCGTCCAGGCTTCCCGCGCGTTGGACATCAACGCCGACGCCATCCCCGCCGACCTGCGCAAGGACCTGCTGGACCTGACCCGGGACGTCGCGCACGGGGTGGCCCGGATCGCGGGCCCGCTGACCTGTTACCTGGTGGGCGTCGCGGTCGGCCGTGGAATGTCGCCGACCGCGGCGGTGGCCAAGCTGACCGCGCTGCTGCCCGACGAGGAGCCGGCGGACCGGGCGGACGGGCCGCGGACATGAGCTGGCTTTCGTGGATCATCTTCGGCGCGCTCGCCGGGTGGGTCGCCTCCCTGGTCCTGCGGGACAAGCGGCGCGGCTGCCTGACCAACATGGTCACCGGCATCCTCGGCGCCGTGCTGGCCGGCTTCATCTACCGCTGGGCCACCGGGGTGGCGTGGAACTTCGGCTGGGACTGGGCCAGTTTCGGCGTCGCATGCCTGGGAGCGCTCGCGCTGCTGCTCGTCATCAATCTCGTCACCCGATCAGGGCGGGCGTCGTCGGATCGCTGAAGTGCTGAGCCGCACGGGCGGGTCTCCGCCGCGTCACACCTGCCCGGAGGCCCGCTCGGGCGTGATCCGGATGACGACGCGCTCGTCCCGGATCATCGCGGCCCGGTAGTCGTCCCAATCCGGGTGCTCACCGGAGATCGCCCGGTACACCTCCACCAGCAGATCCAGCGCCTCGGGCTGATCGACAACGGTTGCCGTGCCGTCGATCTGCACCCAAGGCCCGTAGAACTCGTCGGTGAACGACAGCAGTGACACCCGGCCGTCGCGACGGATGTTGCGGACCTTGGCCAGCGGGGCGCGGCTGGAGATGCACACCGCCCCATCCAGCACCCCGGCATTGACCGGTGACATCTGCGGACGCCCGTCGCTGCGGACAGTGGAGAGCACGGACCGGGAGTTTCGGGTAACGAAGATGAGCGCGATGTCCGGTTTCATCGGCATAGTGTGCGGCAGCGTCGGCGTCGAACGTCGTCCGGCTGGCGGAAGGCGGTCACATGGGCTTCGGAACACTGGCGATCATCGCCGCCGCGGGCCTGATCGGTCCACTCCTGTCGATCCGCTCCGGCTGGAACATTCCCATCGTGCTCGGCGAACTGATCGCCGGGATGATCCTGGGCATCACCGGCTTCGGCTGGCTGGACGCCAGCAACCCGACCTTCTCGTTCATGGCGCAGATCGGTTTCGCCCTGGTCATGTTCGTCGCCGGGTCGCACGTGCCGGTGCGCGACCCCATCCTGCGCCGCGGCATCAAGATCGGCACCCTGCGGGCCCTGCTGGTGGCGGTCTTCGCAGCCGGCCTCGGCATCGGCATCGCCGCCCTGTTCGGCACCGGTAACGCACCGCTGTACGCCGTGCTGATGGCGTCGTCGTCCGCCGCGTTGATCCTGCCGATCGTCGGATCCCTGCAGTTGGGCGGGCCGCCGATCCTCGAACTGCTGCCCCAGATCGCGATCGCCGACGCCGCGTGCATCGTGGCCCTGCCGCTGGTCAGCAACCCGGACCGCGCACTGCAGGCGGCGATCGGTGCCTGTGCCGTGGTGGCGGCCGCGGGGGTGCTGTACGTGGCGCTCGGCAGGTGGAAGGCGACCGCGTCCCGGAAGAAGGTGCACCGGCTCTCCGAGCGCCGCAAGTTCACCATCGAGCTGCGGGTCAGCCTGGCCATCCTGTTCGGCCTGTGCGCGATCGCCACGGCGACCCACGTCTCGATCATGCTGGCCGGGTTCGCGTTCGGGTTGGTGGTGGCCGCGATCGGCCAGCCGCGGCGGTTGACCAAGCAGCTGTTCGCGCTGACCGAAGGGTTCCTCGGACCGCTGTTCTTCGTCTGGCTCGGGGCGTCGCTGAACGTGCGCGACCTCGCCGAGAACCCGTCCCTGATCATGCTCGGCGTGGCCCTCGGCGTGGGCGCGGCGCTGGCACACATCACCATGCGGGTCACCGGGCAGCCGCTGCACATCGGCGCCATGGCCTGCGCCCAGCTCGGCGTGCCGGTCGCCGCCGCCACGCTCGCGACGGAGGCCAACCTGCTGCAACCGGGTGAGGCGCCGGCGCTGATCCTCGGTGCACTCGTGACGATCGCGATCACCACCATCGCGGCCGGCGTCGCCGCGCGGAACCCTGCCTCCGCGCTCCCGCGGCAGACCGCCGCCGCGGAGGGGGACCCGGCCGTCGAATCCGGGTGAGCCCGTCGGGTGGACATCAGGTCCGTCGTTGGCGGGTCGTGGTAGTAGTCGGGCCGTGATCCTGCCGAAGACTCCGGACCCGCGGCTCGTGACGATCCGCCGCGGCGGCAGCCTGACCGACGAGTACCACCACCTGCTCGCGCTCTGGGCCGCGGTGTGCGCCGAGCACGTGCTGCCGCTGTTCGAGGCGGCCCGCCCGGACGACGCCCGGCCGCGGCAGGCGATCGAGGCCGCGCGGGCATGGGTGCGGGGCGAGCTGCCGATGATGAGGACCCGGGCCGTTGGCGGGCATGCGATGGGCGCGGCCCGGGATCTGCGCGGCGCGCCGCGGCACGCCGCCTACGCCGCGGGCCAGGCGGCGGTGGTGGCACATGTCGCCGCACACGACCTGGGCGCCGCCGCCTACGCGATCAAGGCGGCGCGGGCGGCGGCACCGGTGGGTGAGGCCGAGGCGGCGGGCCGGCGGGAGTGCCGATGGCAGCGGGACCGGCTGCCGGCAGCCGTGCGGGAGCTGGTGGTGGACGACCAGCGGCGGCGCAACGACATCTGCTGGTCGGTGTTCGACTGCTGACCCAGATCGCCGGGTACTCCGGGAACGGGCAGGGTCGCCCGATTCCGGGTTGCCAGCCGCCATCACCGTGGGAACCATCCAGGGGTGCCCACCAACACCTCCACCGCCACTGTCATCGGCGCCGCCGCCGCTGACACCCGCCGCAACCTCGCCGACCTGATCTCCCGGCTCGACCTGCCGGCGAAGGTCCGGCTGCTCACCGGCGGCGACACCTTCACCCTGGCCCCCGAACCGGCCATCGGGCTGGGCACGGTCGCGGTCTCCGACGGGCCGACGGGGGTGCGCGGGTTGAAGTTCAGCGGCGGCCGGACCGTCGCGCTGTTCCCGAACGCCACGCTGCTGGCGTCGTCGTGGAGCGAGGACACGGCGCGGGAGGTCGGCGAACTGCTCGCGGAGGAGGCGATGGCCCAGCACATCCACCTGGTCCTGGGTCCGACCATCAACCTGCACCGCACCCCGCTCGGCGGCCGGTTGTTCGAGGCGTACTCGGAGGACCCGCTGCTCACCGGCCGGCTCGCCGCGGCCTACGTGCGGGGTCTGCAGGGCCGCGGCGTCGGTGCCTGCCTGAAGCATCTGGTCGCCAACGAGTCGGAGACCGCGCGAAACACGATGAACAGCGTCGTCGACGAGGTGACCCTGCGGGAGCTGTACCTGCTGCCGTTCGAGATCGCGGTGCAGGAGGCCGAGCCGTGGTCGATCATGGCCGCCTACAACGACGTCAACGGTGTCGCAGCGACGGAGCACGACCACGTGCAGAACGAGATCGTCAAGGGCGAATGGGGTTTCGAGGGCGTCATCATGTCGGACTGGTTCGCCACCAAGACCGCCGCGGCGGCGGCGAACGGCGGGCTGGATCTGGTGATGCCCGGTCCGGACGGGCCGTGGGGTGACGCCCTCGTCCAGGCCGTGCGGAACGGCGAGGTCGACGAGGCCGTCATCGACGATCACCTGACCAGGGTGCTGCGGATGGCAGAGCGGGTAGGCGGGCTGGAACCGCTGCGGGACTGGCCGAGGGAGCTGCCCACCCCGGCGTCACCGGAACGCCGCGAGCAACTGACCCGGCTGGCCGCATCGGGCATCACCGTGCTGACCAACCGCAATGACACCCTGCCGCTGGCAACGGGACTCGACGTCGCGCTGATCGGCCGGCATGCCATCGAGACCATCGACATGGGCGGCGGTTCCGCGCAGGTCAACCCGCCGTACCAGGTCAGCATCGCCGAGGGGTTGACCGCGCTGCTGGGAAACGCGGTGACGGCCGTCGACGGCGTGGAGGTGCGCACCCGATCGGTGCCCGCCCGGCCCGGTTTCGTCACCGACCCGGAGACCGGGCAGGACGGCACCCATGTGTGGATCTACGCGGCGGACGGTTCGCTGCTGGACGACAAGCACCTGCCCGGCGCGCTGGCGCTGATCGGCTTCGACGACGACTACCCGCAGCCGGCGGGGCGGGTCGTGCTGCGCGGGCGGCTCGCGACCGACGGTGAGATCGAACTCGGTGTGATCGGCAAGGGGGACTGGCTGGTACGCAACGGGGATGACGGCTGGCAGGCCGGGGTCCGTTCCGCCTCGGCCGGTTTCGGTGACGACATGCTGGCGCCGCCCGTCGAGTCGCGCATCGCACCACTGAACGACACCGGCGTCGTCGAGGTCGAACTGACCGTGCCGGCCGGTGCGACCGGTCCGATGGCGCACGTGGTGACCGCCGGTCTGATCGCCCGGCCGGCGCCGCGCAACCAGGACGAAGTCATCGCGGAGGCGGTGGCCGCCGCCGCGGATGCCGACATCGCGGTGGTGGTCGTCGGTCTCACCGAGGAGCAGGAAACGGAGGCGGTGGACAAGTCCACCCTCCAGCTGACCGGTCGGCAGGACGACCTGGTGCGCGCGGTCGCCGCGGCCGCCCGCCGGACCGTGGTCGTGGTAAACGCCGCGACGCCCGTGCTCATGCCGTGGCTCGACGACGTGGACGCCGTGCTGTGGGTGGGGCTGCCCGGACAGGAGGGCGGGCATGCCGTGGCCGCGGCGCTGCTCGGCACCATCGAACCGGCCGGCCGGCTCGTGACGACGTTCCCCGCCGGTGACGGGCAGGCCCCGGCGTGGTCCGTCACCCCGGTCGACGGTGACGTCGTCTACAGCGAGGGCACCTCCATCGGTTACCGCGGCCACTTCGCCGGCGCCGCTCCCCGCCCCGCGTTCTGGTTCGGCCACGGCCTGGGCTACTCGACCTGGGACTACCCATCCGCCGAGATCATCGGCGGCACCGCCGCGGACGGCTACCGAATCGCGGTGCGGATCCGGAACACCGGCGGCCGGGACAGCCGCGAGGTCGTGCAGGTCTACTACCGACCCGCCGAGCACGACCAGCCGGTCCGACTGGTGGGCTGGCAGGCGGCGCAGGTGCCGGCCGGGTCGGAGGCGACCGTGGAGGTCACCGCCGACCCGCGGATGTGGCGTCGCTGGGACGAGGCGTCCGGCGGCTGGCGCACCCTCGCCGACGGCGGCGAACTGCTCGTCGCCCGTGGGCTCGGGGACATCAGGCTGAGCATCGACCTGGTGGCCGCGGAGGTCTGACGCACGAGGTTGGGGGCGGGGCGTCGACGGTCCGGCTCAACCGATTCCGACGGTGGCGCCGCACCGCGGGCACACCGTGGGCGGCTCGACGGGCACGAACAAGCCGCACTCCGGGCAGACCCGCGGCGCCCAGCACACCGGGTCCCCGCCGAGATCGGCACCGGCCAGGTCGGTGCCGGGCCGTTCCACACCGGCCGGACCCGAGTCGGGGGGCGCGTCGTGGGGCCGGGCGTCGTCGGCAACCATCAGCCTGCCGCGCTCACGGCCGGTCCTCGAAGTCGTCCGCGGAGCCGGGTTGCGCCCGCTGGGCGAGGGTCTGCAGTTCGTCCCAGACGGCGCGGGCCCGGTCGACGCAGACCACCACCAGGTCGCCGGGATTGGCCCATTCGACGGCCGCCTTGGTGGCCTCGATCTCGTCCAGGACGATCTCGATCTGCTTGAGCCTGCAGCCCTCGGACTGTGCCTGCCGTGCGCCGTCGACGATCAAGCCCGCTGTCTCGGCGGGCTTGCGCCCGCGCAGCCGGACGTCCTCCCGGACGATGATCCGGTCGAAATGCCTGGCCGCCTCCCGGCCGAGATCCAGGATGTCCTGATCCCGCCGGTCGCCCGCGGTGGCGATGACCCCGATCCGCTGCGGCCGCTCCCACGACGAGGTGTCCTCGAAGAACCGGTCGACGAAGTCGCCGAGGGCGACCATCGCCGGCGCGTTGTGGCAGTAGTCGACGATGACCTTGATGCCCTTGACCTCGGTCATGTTCATCCGGCCCGGCGCCGAGTAGTACGACGGGGTGAAGGATCGCAGCCCGGCACGGATGTCGTGCAGGTGCGCGCCGGCGCAGTACGCCGCCGCGGCGGCGGCCATCGCGTTCTGCACGTTGAACATCGCCTTGCCGCCGAAGGTCGCGGGCAGCAGGTGCGTGTAGGCCAGCGGCATCCGGCGCCGGCCGTGCACCAGCACGATCAGGTCGCCGAGCTCGCCCGGTTCGAGGATCACGGCCTTACCGCCGCGCCGGCAGTGGTCGGCGATCATCCGGTTGTCCGGCACCAGCGAGAACCACACCACCTCGCCGGCGGACGCCCGCCGCATGCCGGCCACCAGCGGGTCGTCGGCGTTGAGCACGGCGGCGCCGTTCTTCGGCACCGCCTCGACGATCACCTGCTTGACCTGCGCGAGTTGCTCGATGGTGTTGATGCCGCGGAGCCCCAGATGGTCGGGGGCGACGTTGAGCACCACGGCGACGTCGTTGCGGGAGTAACCGAGGCCCTCCCGCAAGATGCCGCCGCGGGCGACCTCGAACACCGCGAAGTCGACCCGCGGGTTCTGCAGCACCATCCGCGCGGACCGCGGTCCGGAGGCGTCCGACTTGATCACCAGCCGGTCGTCGATGACGATGCCGTCGGTCGACGTCATCCCGACCTTGCGGCCCATGCCCTTGAAGATGTGGCCGATCATCCGGCTGCAGGTGGTCTTGCCGTTCGTCCCGGTCACCGCGACGATCGGGATCCGGGCGCTCGTGCCGGGCGGGAACATCAGGTCCACCACGGGTTTCGCCACGTACTGCGGGTCGCCGATGGTGGGGTGCGAGTGCATCCGGAAGCCGGGCGCGGCGTTGACCTCGCAGATCGCGCCGCCGGTCTCCCGGACCGGCTGGGTGATGTCCGGGCAGAGGAAGTCGATGCCGGCGATGTCCAGCCCGACGACCCGGGCGGCCTCCTCGGCGATGTCGACGTTGTCCGGGTGCGCCTCGAAGGTCCGGTCGACGGAGATGCCGCCGGTCGACATGTTGCCGGTCAGCGCGAGTTTCACCATCTCCCCGCGCGGCGGCACGTCCGTCATCTCGTAGCCCTGCTCGCGGACCAGTTCGACGGCGCCGTCGGTCACCTCGATCCGGGTCAGCACCTTCTCGTGCCCGACGCCGCGCCGCGGGTCGGCGTTGGTCTGCTCGACGAGTTCGGTCACCGTCTTGCTGCCGTCACCGATGACGTGCGCAGGCACCCGTTCGGCGATGGCCACCATGTGGCCGCCGACCACCAGCACCCGGTAGTCCTTGCCGGCGATGAATGACTCGACCAAGACGTACCCGCGGCGGGACTGGTCGTAGGCCTCCTCGAACGCGGCGCGCACCTCCTGCTCGTTCTGCAGGTTGATCGCGACGCCGCGGCCGTGGTTGCCGTCCAGCGGCTTGAGCACGACGGGGTAGCCGATCCGGCGGGCGATCCGCACCGCGTCGTCGGCCCGGCGCACCACCTCCGATGTCGGCACCGGGAGCCCGGCGGCGGCCAGCAGGCGGTTCGTCAACTCCTTGTCGGAGGCGATGTCGACGGCCAGCGAGGACGTCAGGGACGTCATCGTCGCCCGGATCCGTTGCTGGTTCACGCCGTGCCCGAGTTGCACCAGGGACCCGGAATTGAGCCGCTGGTAGGGGATGTCGCGGGCGATGGCCTCGTCGAGGATCGCCTGCGTCGACGGGCCGAACGCGACCCGCTGGCAGGTGCGCAGGAACTCGTCGTGCTCGGCGGCGAAGTCGAACTCGGCCAGGCCGTCGGAGGACAGGTCGTTGCCGGGAACCAGCACGTTCACCAGCCGCACGGCCAGCGCGCCGGCCAGCGTCCCGACCGTCTCGTCGAGGTACCCGAAGATGACGTTGTAGACGCCCTCCTCGCCGGTGGACCTGGTCTTCCCGCGGGTGATCTCGTGGCCCGCGGTCCGTTCCAGTTCCAGCGCGACGTGCTCGACGACGTGCCCGGCCCAGGTGCCCTCGTTGAGCCGTTCGACGAAGCCACCGTCCCGGCCCCGGGAGCACTGGTGGTCGTGCAGGCCGGGCAGCAGCGCGAGCAGCGACTCGGTGAAGCCGGGAAGGGTGTCGGTGGGGAACTGCTCGAGCCGGCCGATGTCGACCACCATGTGGATCGCCGGCTCGTAGGAGTAGTAGTTCGGCCCGCGGTAGACCCGGGTCTCCCGGATGGTGATGTCGGGCTTGCCGGTGGGCGCCGGCACGGCTGGAGCGCCGGCCGAGGAGGCGCCGTCGGGAACCGAGCCGTTCCGGGGATGGTCCGGCTGCCCGCCGGGCACCGCTCCGTCCGCCGCGCTGGTCGAGCCTGGGATCGACCCGCCCGTCACCGACTCCGTCATCTGCGCGCCTTTCCACCACAACCCGGCCAGTGGTGCGCATTCTGCCCCCCGCCCCGGACGACCGCCGTACCGGGGACACAGCAGTGCAGGTCAGCACCCCTGACGTGTGATGTCGTTCCTTCGAGTGGACCGCGTCACGGGATCGCGTGACAGTGGTGCTTATTGCCACCTGCGCTCCCACTGTCGGGCTGCACGAGGACGTCGAGTCCATCGTCAGGGCCCTGGTCACCCGTGCGCAGATCGTCACCGGCATGGACGTCGCCTCGGTGGCCGTCCGGGATGACGACGGCGAGTACCCGATGCGGATGTTCCGCGGCGTGCGGTCGACGGAGTTCCGGTCGCTGCGGATCCGCACCGGGGCGGGACTGGGTGGCCTGGTGCTGCAGACGGGCGCACCGGCCAGGCTCGCCGATTACCTCGACTCCACCCTGATCACCGGCGACTACCGCGCGGCCGTGGACATCGAGGGGCTGCACGCCATGGTCTGCGTGCCCGTCCAGGGCCCGGACGGCGTCGCCGCCCTCCTCTACGCCGCCCTGCGGACCGCGGGCACCCCGGGCGACGTCACCGTCGTCCGGCTCGAGGGACTGGCCGCCGAGGCCGGCACGGCGCTGCACCACATCGCGGCCCGGCAGACCCAGCTGGAATTCTTCGCGGTCCAGCAACGGCAGCGGATCGCCGGCCGGCTGCACGACTCGCTGGCCCAGACCCTGTTCAGCGTCGGCGTACTCGCGCACCGGGCGCACGCACACCACGACCCGGCGGATCTGCTGGACGCGCTGGCCGAGATCGAGGCGGTTGCCGGCACGGCACGATCCGAGCTGCGGGCGACGCTGGCCGAGCTGTGCACCGTCCCACCCGGCCGGGAGCTCGACCTGACCCTGGTGGCCGAGGGCCGCGCGTTCACCGCCACCACCGGCGTGCCGGTGTGGTGGACCCATCGCGGGACGGCGCGCCCCGTCCCGCCGGAGGTGGCCGCGCTGGTGCAGGACAGCCTGCGCGAGGGGCTGCACAACGCCGTCAAGCACGCCTGCAGCGACCGGGTGCTGGCCACCATCAGATGGGGTGAACAGGACGTGATGCTGCAGCTGCAGATCGCCTGGGGCGAGGACGCGGACCGCCCCGCCGCGGCGGAGGCGGCCGGCGCGGACGGCACCGACCCTGGCAGCCCCGGCTCCGGCCTGGGCATCCTGAGGTGCCGGGCCGGGGCGCTCGGTGGCCGGCTGGAGCTGACGGTCGACCCGGACCCGGACGGGTTCGTCGTCCAGCGGCTCAGCATCCCGCTGACCGGATACCGGCCATGACACCGCCGGTGCGGGTGCTGCTCGTCGACGACCACCCGCTCGCCCGGCGTGGGATCACCACCCTCGTGCAGGAGGCGTTCGGCGAGTGCGAGGTGCGGGAGACGGCCACCACGGCAGAGGCGATCACGATCACCGGCGCATTCCTGCCGCATCTGGTGGTGCTGGACCTGCGGTTGCCGCAGCCGCCGGGTCCCGCGGAGGCCTGCACCGCGATCAAGCAGCGCAATCCCGATGGGCAAATCCTGATCCTCACCGCGTATGCGGAGATCGAACTGCTCCGGCAGTGCCTGGCCGCCGGCGCCGACGGGGTGCTGCTCAAGGACGCCGAGCCGGCCGACCTGGTGCTGCACCTGCGTCAGGTGGCGGCCGGTTCCCGGGTGATCGACGCCAAGGTGGCGCAGGCGCTGGCCGCGGATCTGGTCGGCGCGCTGCGCGGCCCGAGTCCGCGGGTGGTGCTCTCGCCGCGCGAACGCGAGGTGCTGGAGTTGCTGGCGCAGGGCTGCTCGAACCGGCAGATCGCCAATCGTTTATTCATCGCGGAAACTACAGTGAAGGGATATGTGGCCGCACTGCTGGACAAGCTGGGAGTGCAATCCCGTCTCCAGGCGGTCGTGGTCGCCGTGCAACGCGGATTGGTGTAACAAATTCGCATCGGCGTTTCACGGGGGAATTATTGCCCACCTCGGTCGATGCCGCCGACCGATTTGATGCCGGTTCCGGCCGGAACGGGATCCGGCCCGAGAACCCGAACCTCCGATCGCATGTTCGGCGCAAAAACAACACCACCGGAGGCCGAAAGGCCCCCGGTGGTGTCGGGACTATTTCGCGGGACTTACCGCGCCAGTGAACGGTTCGGGATGATCGCATGACCGAAGGTCGAGGCGGCAACTCCCGCCAGGCACAGCAGCCAGGCCCACAGGGCGGTTGCGATGCCGAAGTAGCCGCCGGTCTTGACCAGGGTCGCACTCGCCGACAGGTCACCGAAGGCGAGCAGGAAGAAGGTCACGGCCAAGATGGTGAACAGCCCGCACAGCAGGACCGTGGTCCGCAGCGACGCGATCACCATGATCAAGGTGAAGACTCCCCACGCAACCAGGTACCAGCCGGTGGCCTTGCCGCGGTCGCCTTCCGGGATGTTCGGCAGGTACATCGTCGCGTAGGCCCAGTACGTCAACCAGAAGGCACCGTATGACGTGAATGCGGTGGCCCCGAAGACGTTGCCCTTCCTGAACTCCCACATGCCGGCCAGGATCTGCGCGATGCCGCCGTAGAACAGGGCGACGCCGAACACGACCGGTGCCATCGACCTCGGCAGCAGGCCTGAGTTGACCATGCTGAGCAGGAACGTGGTGAGGGCGAAGCAGGCCAGACCGAGCGGTGCCGGGTCGGCGATCGACTTGACCGTCTCGGATGCCATCTCGCGCGCTCTGGCGAGGCTCCCCTGGGTCGGGTCGCTGAAGTCGGGGGGGTTGGCATTCGCCGCGTGAGACGCCGGCGCTTGCTGAGTTGTCATCTTCCGTGCTCCTTCGTTGGGGCGTAACGCGGGGGTGGACCGGGCTCAGTGGACGTCGTTCGTCCGGATACTGCTGGCGCCGATGATGAGCGAGCGTGCCAACGCATTCCCACCGAACAAATACTCGGCAGGACCGCCGGTCGCTCGTCCCGTCAGGAGGTGACGCACGCCATCTTGGCGGATCTTTGCGGAAATGTCCTCGGCAGATTTCCGGGACATTTCCCGTCCCTCGATTGCCGGCGCGGCGCTCTGCACCGGCACATGTCGGGAGGACGAATTCCGGCGCATGTGGTAAACGCCGGAAGACGGTGACGGAAGGGGATCGGCTGTCCGGTCCGGATGCCTCCGATCGGAGAGCCCGGGAAGCCGCAATGGGGTGGGCAGGCTTTCCATGTCGAACAGACTCCCGGATCCGCTGCGGTGTCGATGGCGCCGTAGGTCACCTAGAACAAGGCCGAAAGGCCCGAATGTCCAGCACTACCGGCCAGGTTGATTCTTCGGAAGGGAGCGGGACCCTCCTTTCGGAGGGGTAACCCCTGCGACCGGTGATCACCACGTGACGCCTGCCACCCGTCGGGGGCCACCCGGCCGGTGGTCGGCGGTCACCGGACGTCAGGACGACGCGGGCCGCCGCCGCAGTTCCGACGTCGTCTCGTGCGCGCCCTCCGCGGCGATCCGCCTGCTGCGCGGCCGGGATCCGGCGGGGACGTCGGCCGGCACGGCGACCAGCGGCGCCTCGCGGGTGTCCGGCAGGCCGGGGGCGGAGACCAGCTCGCGCGCGGCGAGGTCGAACACCACCCCGCGGGGCAGCGTGTGCAGCTTGACCCCGGACATCATCAGCGGCTGGGTGCCGGTGGCGGTGTACGACGTGGTCACCACGTCCGAGCCGTCGACCACGGTCACCACGCCGCGACCCTTCACCTCCATCAGCCCGCTGGGCCGGATGACCGCGGCGGTGTCCTCATCGACGCCGATGCCGAGCTGCGCCGGGTTGGACGCCACCAGCGCCAGCAGCCGGCCGAAGCGGTTCCGCTGGGTGAAGTGCTGATCCACGATGACGTCCTGCAGCAGGCCGAGACCCTGCGACACCTGGGCGATGCGGAACTTCGGGGTGGCGCCGCCGCTGCCGAACGACACCATGTGCGCGGACAGGATGCTGGCCCCGGCGGACGTCCCGGCCACCAGCGCCCCGCGCCGGTGCGCCGCCACGATCGCCGCCCCCAACGGCGTACCGACGATGAGGGTGGCCAGCTTGACCTGGTTGCCGCCGGTCATGAAGACCGCGGTCGACCGGTCCACCGCGGCGACCAGATCCGCAGCACCGGACTGCCCGCGGCTCTCCGGCCGGATACCGACCACGTCGGTGACCCCGAGGCTGGAGAACAGCTGCAGGTAGGCGTGGGTGATCTCGTCCCCCAGCGAGGACGCGGTGGACAGCACCACGATGCGGGCCGCGGAACCACCGGCCAGCCGGACGACCTCGCGCAGCACCGTCATCCGGCCGATCTTGTCCTCGGCCCCGCCGATCGGCATCACCACGCCGGGGGCCGTTGGGAACCCGCCGGCCACCGTCGTCATGACGGTCAACGTAATGCAGCCGTCGGCAGCGGAACGCACCGCTGCGGGCGGTGACCGATTCGGCCGACCCGATCCGCGCAGGTGTGAGCCCGGGGTGCGGCGGCTACCCTCGGCAGCATGCGTGACGGCCGTCACGGTGATCCGGCGGCCGGTCGGGGGATGCGACCGCTTCGTGTGGCAATGGCGAAGGAATCGACGGGATGACGCTCGGCACCGCGGCTGACGACCGGCGCGGGGTCCGCCGCGCCGCGGTGGCCGGTGGGAACGCCCGTGACCACGTCACCGCGCTGGCCGCAGTCGTCGAGGACCTGGCCGGCCAGTTCGACCTGCGCCCGCTGTTGGAACGGATCCTGCGGCACGCGGCGGACCTGCTCGGCTGCGACAGCGGGTCGATCTGCACCGTCGACCAGGCGGCCGGCACCTATCGCAAGGAGGTCGACCTGGGCGTCGCCTGCCGGTCCGGCGCCCAGTTCCCGCTCACGGAGGGCGTGACGGGCGAGATCCTCCGGGCGGGGGGCCCGGTCACCTTCGCCGAGTACGCCGACGTCCGCGGGGGCCACATCGCGGCCGACGAGCGCGGCCAGCTGCACGCCACCATCGGCGTACCCATCCGCTGGTCGGGCTCGGTGATCGGCAGCTGCATCGTGTTCAGCCGGGACCGCGGCCGCCGCTTCGGGGCCGACGACGTCACCCTGCTCGAGTTGTTCGCCGGCCACGCGGGGGTGGCCATGGCCAATGCCCGGCTGCACGCGCAGGCCGCCGAGCTCACCCGGGCGGAGGCCGCAGGGCTGGAACGCGAGCGGGTGGTCCGCGACGTGCACGACTCGGTCGCCCGCGCCCTGGCCTCCGTCGTGCTCCACCTGGACGACGCGCGGGCGACGCCGGGACCCGACCCGGTGGGCGTTCCGGTCGCGCTCGATCCACCGCGCGACAGCGGCGCTCTCGACCGGGCCCGGCGAGCCGCCCGTACTGCGTTGCGGGAGACCGGCCGGCTGGACGACCTGGAGTCGGGGCTGCAGTCGGCGGTCGAGGGGGCGCGGACGGCCGGGCTCGACATCAGGCTGGTGGTCGCCGGCACCCGCCGCCAATTGTCCGCGGCGATCGCCGGGGAACTGCTGACCCTGGGCCGGCGGGCCGTCGGCGACATCGTCGCGCACGGTGACGCCCGCACCGCCCGGGTCGGTCTGGTCTTCGGCCCCGCGGACGTCGTGCTGTTCGTCCAGGACGACGGGGTCGGCTTCGACCGCGACGGGCGTCCGCGTCCCGACGGCTCCGGACTGGGCCTGCGGGTCGGTGGCCCCGACCCGGAGCCCGACCTCGCGTCCGGCGCGGAACGGCTGGGCGGCACCGTGCAGATCGACGCCACCCCGGGCTGGGGCACCACCATCAGGGCCGCGATCCCCTACCCCGCCCCGGATCGACCGGTGGCCGATCGCCCGACCTGCATGCCCTCGTCGTCGGCCGCGCCCGATCGGCTGATTCGCGCCCTGATCGTCGAACACCGACCGCTGATCACCGCGGGCGTGCTGTCCGTGCTCCAGGCCGACCGGTCGGTCCACGTCGTCGGGCAGACGGTGGGCGCCGCGGACACGCTGGCCGCCGCGGTGCTGCTGGAGCCCGACGTGGTGCTCATCGATGCCGCGCTCCCCGCCGGCGGTGCACACCTCACCGCGCAATTGCGGGCCCGCGCCCGCGCCGGCGGCCATGGTGTCGGCGTGCTGGCGTTGGGCGAACGCAACCCGGCCGAGCCGGCCGTGCAGGAGATGATCCGCGCCGGGGCCGACGCGGTGGTACTGCTCGGCGGCGAGGGCGGCGACATCCTGGACGCGGTGCGCGCGGCATCGACGTCGTCGGTGCACCGCGATGCACCGGCGGGGGGTTCACCCCCGGGCGCACCGGCCGGCCGCGGGCCGCACGTCCTGACCCCGCGGGAGCAGCAGGTGCGTGCGCTGGTCTGCCGTGGGATGCCGGACAAGGCGATCGCCGCCACCCTGAACATCTCCGTCAAGACCGTGGAGAAGCATGTCGGCGCGGCGCTGCGGAAAACCGGTGCGCGCAACCGCACCGAGCTCGCCTCGCTCGGCGCAGCCGGCACCCGATGACCGCCCGCCCGACCGATGCGACAAGGTGGAGTACCCGTCATCAGCAAGGGAGCCCGCCATGGCCCGCACCGTCGCCACCGCCACCACCGTCGACCTGCCCGCCCTGCTGGACTTCGTCCGGCCGCGGCACAACATGGTGCTGCTGACCACCCGGTCGGACGGCGGGGTGCAGTCCTCGCCGGTGACCGGCGGCGTCGACCCGGAGGGCCGGATCGTCATCGCCAGCTACCCAGAACGTGCCAAGTCCCGCAACGCGCGGCGCACCGGCACCGCCTCCGTGCTCGTGCTGTCCGACAACTTCGGTGACGCCTGGGTCCAGGTCGACGGCACCGCGGAGGTGCTCGACGTCCCCGACGCCGTCGAACCGCTGGTCGACTACTTCCGCAGCGTCGCCGGCGAGCACTCCGACTGGGCGGAGTACCGGCAGGCCATGGTCGATCAGGGCAAATGCCTGCTGCGGATCACCCCGCGGCACTGGTCGCCGATCGCCACCGGCGGGTTCCCGGCACGTCTGGCGTGACGGTGCTCGGGGCGTCAGCGCTCGGCGTGACCGGCCGCCCACCCGCCGTCATCGGCCGGTAGGGAAATCCCTACCTGCGCCGCCCGCACGGCACCGAAGGCAGGGATTCTCCCGATTCCCCGGCGGCCGTGACCGGCTTACCGTCGGCTCGACCGGCCTGCCACAAGGAGGTGCAGCGTGCCCGTTGTGTCCCTCAAGGAGATCGTCGATCCCGCCCTGCAGCAGCGGTACGGGGTACCGGCGATCAACATCTTCAACGACATCAGCCTGGCCGGCGTTCTGCAGGCCGCGGTCGAGGAGCGCTCACCGCTGATCGTGCAGACCTCGGTCAAAACCGTCCGATCCGTCGGCAGCCGGGTGCTGCATGCGATGTGGACGTCCATGACGGCCGGGATCGAGGTGCCGGTCTCGCTGCACCTGGACCACTGCCCGGACCGCGCGGTGATCATCGAGTGCCTCGAGGTCGGCTGGAACTCGGTGCTGTTCGACGCCTCCCAGCTGCCGGTGGAGGAGAACCAGCGGCAGACCGTCGAGGTGGTCGCGGAGGCCCGGCGGTACGGCGCGCAGGTGGAGGGCGAGATCGAGTCGATCACCGGGGTGGAGGACGGCATCGGGTCCGACGCCGAATCCGCCCGGCAGACCCTGGACGTGTCGGTCCGCTTCATCACCGAGACGGGCGTTGACGTGTTCGCCCCGGCCATCGGCAACGCGCACGGGGTGTACCGGTCGACGCCGACGCTGGACGCCCAGCGGGTCAGCGACGTCGTGGAGGCGACCGGTGTGCCCTGCGCGCTGCACGGCGGCAGCGGCCTGACCGACGAGCAGTTCCGCGACCTGATCGCCCGCGGGTGCGCCAAGGTCAACATCTCCACCGCGCTGAAGCGACAGTTCATGCAGTCCAGCCTGAGCTTCCTGCGGGACGCCGAGCAACGCGACAAGTGGGACCCGCCTTCGCTGTTCGCAGCCGTACAGGCGGACACGGTGGCGATGACGGCTCAACTGATGCGCACCTTCGGCAGCGCCGGCAAGGCCGGGTGAGGCGCCGGTGCCGGCCCTGATCTTCGACTGCGACGGCGTCCTCGCCGACACCGAACGGTACGGCCACCTCCCGGCGTTCAACGAGACCTTCGCCGCGTTCGGCCTGCCCGTCCGGTGGGACGACGACGAGTACGCGCGGCGGGTGTTGATGGGCGGCGGCAAGGAACGGATGGCGTCGCTGTTGACGCCGGAATTCGTTGCCGCCAACGGGCTTCCCACCGATGACGCCGGTCGCGCCGAGATGCTCGCCGCATGGCACCGGCACAAGACCGCGACGTACACCTCGATGGTCGCGGGCGGGGCGATGCCCGCCCGGCCAGGCATCGCCCGCGTCGTCGAGGAGGCGGCCGCGGCGGGCTGGCAGCTTGCGGTGGCGTCCACCTCCGCCGAGCCGTCGGTGCGTGCCGTCCTGGAACACGCCGTCGGCCCCGAGCGGGCTGGGGACTTCGCAGTGTTCGCCGGGGACATCGTGCCGGCCAAGAAACCCGACCCCGCGATCTACCGGCTGGCCGTGAGAGAGCTTGCGGTGCAACCGGGTCAGGCGCTGGTCGTGGAGGACAGCGCCAACGGACTGCGGGCGGCGCTCGGCGCGGGACTGCCGTGCGTGGTCACCGTCTCGACCTACACCCGCGACGAGGACTTCACCGGCGCCTCCCTCGTGGTGTCCAGCCTGGGCGACCCGGACGGCGAGACCGCCACCGTGCTGGCCGACCCGCTCGGGATCCGGCCCGGCGCCGCCGTGACCCTGGCCGACCTGGCCGCCGTGCTGGAGCGGACCACGTTCGCCGCATCCCAGCCGCCGGCCGGCACCGCACCCGGAGAGGAGAAGCGATGAGCAGCAACAGTTTCGAGCTGGTCGAGTACGTCGTCCACACCATTGCGCAGACCGCGGTGGACAACGAGAAGTACTTCGGCGACCTCGATGCCGTCGTCGGTGACGGGGACTTCGGCTATTCCCTGGCCCGCGGCTTCGAGATCGTGTTGACCGACTGGGACACCTACGACCGCAAGGACATCGGCACCTTCCTGAAGAAGGTGGCGGTCGTCATCACCTCCAGGATCGGCGGCACCTCCGGACCGATCTGGGGCACCGCGTTCCTGCGCGCCGGTGGCGCCGTCGCCGGCAAGACCGAGATCACCGGCGATGACGTGGTCGCCATGCTGCGCGCGGCTGCGGAGGGGATCACCGCGCGCGGAAAGGCGGTGCTGGGCGAGAAGACCCTGCTGGACGCACTGATCCCGGCGACCGACACGATCGCCGACGCGGTCGGCCGCAGCCTGCCCGCGCGGGAGATCGCCCGGGCCGCCGCCGACACCATGCTGGACGCTGCGGAGGCCACCAAGGCATTGGAGGCCAAGCGCGGCCGGGCCAGCTACACCGGCGAGCGCAGCATCGGGTCCGTCGACGCCGGCGCGATGGCGTTGGCCGTGATCGCCGAGAAGATCGCCGCCGGCTGGCCCGCCGGCTGACCCACCAGCTGTCCGTCCCCGTCCCGTCCGTCACACCGATGTGGAGGAAATCCCGTGAAGAAGTTCGTCAACGACCCGCAGAAGTTCGTCCCGGAAATGCTGCAGGGCGTTGCCCTGGCCAATCCGGACACCCTGAAGTATGTGCCGGAATACAACCTGATCATGCGGGCCGACGCGCCGAACGAGAACAAGGTGTCGATCGTGCAGGGCTCCGGCTCGGGCCACGAGCCGGCCCACGTCATGACGGTCGGCAAGGGGATGCTCGACGCCGCCTGTCCCGGCGATGTTTTCGCCGCACCGCCGATGGACTACGTGCTGGAGACGACGAAGCTGGTGGCGTCGCCGAAGGGCGTGCTGCTGCTGGTGAACAACTACACCGGTGACCGGATGGCCTTCGAGATGGCGCAAGAAATGGCCGAGGCCGAGGACATTCTCGTGAAGACGCTGTTCATCGACGACGACGTCTCCGTGCAGAACTCGACCTACACGGTGGGCCGGCGCGGCGTCGCGGGCAATTTCTTCGTCATGAAGGCCGTGGGTGCCGCCGCGGAGGAGGGCGCCGACCTGGACGAGCTCATCCGGATCGGCGAGAAGGTGAACAGCGTGACGCGGACGATGGGCATGGCGCTGACCGCCTGCACCCCACCGGCGAAGGGCTCACCCCTGTTCGAGCTCGGTGACGACGAGATCGAGATGGGCGTCGGGATCCACGGTGAACCCGGGCGGCGGCGGGCGAAGATCAAACCCGCCAACGACATCATCGACGAGATGCTGGAGGCGGTCGTCACCGACCTGCCCTATGAGTCCGGCGACCGGGTCGCGCTGATGATCAACGGCCTGGGCGGCACCCCGATCAGCGAGCTGTACCTGCTGTACGGCCGGGCCCACCAGCAGCTGGCGGACCGCGGGATCACCGTGGGCCGCAGCTATGTCGGTGAGTACTGCACGTCGCTGGACATGGCCGGTGCATCCATCACCCTGGTCCGCCTGGACGACGAGATCGAGCGACTGCTGGCCGCACCGGCGGAGATCGCCATCCGCACGTTCTGACGCAGCGCAGTGGGCTGACCTGCCCTGTCGAGACCACGGGGTCGTCGGGTGCCAACCCGGCGGCCCCGTTCTCACGTCGGCGACTGGCGGCTGCGGATGGCTTCGATCAGGCCCGGGCCGTCGGCCACGGTGACGGTCAGGTTCGGGTGGTGCACCAGCCCGAACGGGGCGCCGTTGATCGGCACCCGGAACTCCAGGCACACCCCCTGACGGCCGTTGGTGGCGAACGTCAGACCGTGGTCGGCGAACGAGTAGTGCGCCGGCCCGGCGGTTTTGAGGTAGCTGTACGGCCCGGTCAGCGTCGTCGCGGTGATGTTGTTCAGCGGAGTGATCACCTTCCACGGCCCGTAGCGCGCGCGGAATTCGGTGCCGGTCAGTGTCACGCGAGTGTTGGCCCGGGTGACGCCGAACAACCGCGCGACCCTGGAATAGCTGGGCTCGAAAGCGAACTCGAATTCCTGGTCGGCCGGTGTCACGCGCCGCCGACCTCGGGCTGCTCCTCGCCTTGCGCCTGATCCCGGACCGCGGCCTCGCCGGCCTGACCGCCCGAAAGACTCTCCGTCATCGTGGTTCTCCTTTCGCTGGCACTGCGGATGGAGCCGGGTGCCGTTGCCCGCGCCGGTGTGTTACCCGGGAAGGTCGACACCGAAGCCGCGGTTCATCCTGCGCCGCCGGGGAACGTTGCTCGCAAGCCGGCCCGGCGCCTCCACGGACGCAGGACCCGGCCGCCGGCGCGCACCCACCGACCCCGGGAGAGCCGATGACCGACCCAGCCGCAGCGTCCGGTCCGCCCGAGGTGGCGCGCGGGCCGCTGATCAAGGCCTTCACCGCCAGCCTGACCGGGACGTCGCTGGAGTACTACGACTTCGCGGTGTACTCCTCGGCTGCGGCGCTGGTCTTCCCGCAGCTGTTCTTCCCGGCCGCCGATCCGCTCACCGGCACGCTGCTGTCGTTCTCCACCTACGCGGTCGGCTACCTGGCACGGCCGATCGGCGGCTTCTTCTTCGGCCGGCTCGGTGACCGGCTGGGTCGCAAGCACGTCCTGGTCAGCACCCTGCTGGTGATCGGTATCGCCACCGTCATCATCGGATTGCTGCCCACCTACGCCACCGTCGGTGTCGCCGCACCCATCATGCTGGTGCTGTTGCGGTTCGCCCAGGGCGTCGGTGTCGGCGGCGAGTGGGGCGGCGCGGTGCTGCTGTCCAGCGAGTACGGCGACCCGGCCAAGCGGGGCTTCTGGTCTTCGGCGGCGCAGATCGGCCCGCCGGCCGGCAGCCTGCTGGCCAACGGCGTACTGGCGGTGCTGACGGCCGTGCTCAGCGAGGACGCGTTTCTGTCCTGGGGTTGGCGGGTCGCGTTCCTGATCTCCGCGGTGCTGGTCGCCTTCGGGCTGTGGATCCGGCTCAAGCTCGAGGACACCCCGGTGTTCCTGGCGATGAAGGAGGCCGGCGAGCGCCCGAAGGCACCGGTGCGTGAGGTGTTCGCCACCGAGCGCAGGGCGCTGCTCGCCGCCGCGCTGGCCAGGGTCGGCCCGGACGTGCTGTATTCGCTGTGCACCGCGTTCGTCATCACCTACGCCACCGAGCAACTCGACTTCAGCCGCAGCCAGATCCTGTCCGCGATCCTGATCGGCTCGGGGCTCCAGCTCTTCCTCATCCCGCTGGCCGGCGCGCTGAGCGACCGGATCAACCGGCGGCGGCTGTACGGGTGGGCTGCGGTGGCCGCCGCGGTGTGGGCCCCACTGTTCTTCTGGGTCATCGACTCCTCGTCGGTGGCAATGCTGATCCTCGGTGTGCTGGTGGGGCTGGCCCTGCACGCCCTGATGTACGGCCCGCAGGCCGCGTTCATCACCGAGCAGTTCCCGGTACGGCTGCGGTATGCGGGCAGCTCCATCGCCTACACCCTCGCCGGGGTGATCGGCGGGGCGGTGGCGCCGCTGATCTTCACCGCGCTGCTGCAGCGTTGGGACTCCTGGGTTCCGCTCGCCGGTTACCTGATCCTTGCCCTGGCGATCACCATCACCGGCCTGGTGCTGGGCCGCGACCCGCAGCCGCAGGAGGAAACGGCCCTGCTGGAGGCCCGCAGCTCGGCGCACTGACCCGCCGCCCAACGCGTGCGGAGGCCGGCGGCACCGCTCCGCTACGGTTGTCCGCAACAACGGGGCGCCCCGTTCGAGGGGTGCAACGGCAACAGATCTGTTCGAACGGGTAAGGAAGCGGGCGAAGTCGCAGCAATGGTGGACGAGCAACGCCGGTCCCATCTGATCGGCCTCATCCGCTCCACCGTCCCGGCCCTGCACCCGGGCGGGCGGCCGATCGTGCTCGGTGTCGCCGCGGGCACCGTCGGGGCCCGGTTCGTGTTGCGTGGCCTCGGCTTGCGCCGGCTGGCCCGGGTGGTGGGCAGTACCGGGCTGGCCGCGACCGCCGCGTCCGCCGCGTTCTTCCGCGCCCCGGTCCGGGTCCGCCCGGTCGCTCGTGACGTGCTGATCGCACCGGCCGACGGGCTGGTGTCGCTCATCGAGGACGCCGTCCCGCCGGCCGAGCTGGGGCTGGGCGACGTCCCGCGGACCAGGGTGTCGATCTTCCTGTCGGTGTTCGATGTGCACGTCCAGCGGATCCCGGTGGACGGCGTGATCACCGCCATCGCGTACCACCCGGGCCAGTTCCTGTCCGCGGACCTGGACAAGGCGTCCGAGGTCAACGAGCGGAACTCCCTGGTGATCGACGCCGCGGCCGGCGGCCAGGTCGTCGTCACGCAGATCGCCGGCCTGATCGCCCGGCGGATCGTCTGCGATGCGGTCGCCGGTCAGGCGGTGCAGGCCGGTGACACGTACGGGCTGATCCGGTTCGGGTCCCGTGTGGACACCTACCTGCCTGCCGGCGCTGAGCTGGTGATCGGCAAGGGCCAGCGCACCATCGGCGGCGAGACCGTGCTGGCCCGGATGCCTGGTGTCGCGGTCGACGGCGTACCGGGCGGAGCCGCGCGGAACGACACGTCCTGATGGGCGGCGTTCCCGGCGTCCGGTTCCTGCCCAACGCGATCACCGTTCTCGCGCTGTGCGCGGGGCTGACCTCGGTCGCCTTCGCACTGAACCAGCAGTGGCTGTTCGCGGTGGGTGCGATCGCCGCGGCGGCGATCCTGGACTCCCTGGACGGGCCGGCGGCGCGGATGCTGCGCTCGGCCAGCCGCATCGGCGCGGAGATGGACTCGCTGTCGGACTCCATCTCCTTCGGCGTCGCGCCCGCACTCGTGATGTACATCTGGGTGCTGCGCGACCAGGGCAAGGGCTTCGGCTGGGTGGTGTGCCTGCTCTTCGCGGTCTGCGCGGTGCTCCGGCTGGCGCGGTTCAACTCGTTGCTGGACGACACCGACCCGAAACCCTGGGCGAAGGGCTTCTTCACCGGCGTGCCGACGCCCGCCGCCGGGCTGATGGTGACCGCTCCCTTGCTGCTGACCAACCGGCTGGGCAGCGACGGCTTCTGGGCGCGGCCGGGGGTGGTCGCCGTATGGATCGTGTTCATCGGTCTGCTGATGGTGTCCCGGATCCCGACCATCGCGCTCAAGAGTGTGCGCTTCCCGCCGCAGCTGATCGTGCCGGCGCTGATCCTGCTGGTGCTGGGCGTCGCCGCGCTGTTCTACGAACCGGAACTCGTCACCGTGGCCGGCATGATCGTCTACCTGCTGCACCTGCCCTACGCCGGCTGGAAGTACCAGCACCTCAAGCACCACCCGGAGCTGTGGCAGACCAGGGGGCGGGGTCGGCGCCGCCGGTCCAGCCGCCGGGTGCGGCTGCGGATTCCGCGCCGGCAGCGTGTCGCAGGGCTGATGCCGGACGGTTCGCCGCTCCCTCCGCAGCGCCGGATCGGCGTCAACCGGCAGGGCACCCGGCCCGCCGACCCGGGCCGCCCTCGGGCAACGGGTCGCAGGCGGCCGCCCACCTGACGTTCTCGGCGTCACTGAGACGCCGAAGGCCGCCCACCGAGGTGGGCGGCCTTCGTACTGCGTCGCTGATCAGGTCCGGCCTGGCACTCGGGTGGTCGCCGGGCGGAACCGTCGGATCAGTTGGTGTGGCTCTCGCGGCTGCCGGACTTCGCCAGCCCGCGGGCCACCATGTAGCCGATGCTCAGGAAGGTGATGTACTGCAGCGCATCCAGTGCACCGAACGGGTCGATGCCGGTGTTCTCGTCCTGGCCGACCATCACGGCGGTGATGACGACGGCCACGACGGCCGCGATGAAGACGTAGAACTCGGTGGTCTTGGTGGAGGCCTTGGTCTCGTTGCTCAACCGGTCGTGCCGCTCGGTGGCGGTGCTGCTGTTGCGGTAGGTGCTATCGGTGTTGGTGCTCATCTGTTGCTGCTCCTGTTGGTCTGTGTGCGGCCGATCCGGCCACACGCGGCGAGCACCCCTTGGTGGATGCCTCGTCCTGCATTCCCACGGTCTGTTGTACCTGTAGGTCTACGATGTAGATAGTAGGAGTCGGTTGAACGCCTGAACGAATTGCACGGGTGCCGTGCAACGCAGGTCACAGCACAGATCGCCCAGGTCGGACAAGGGGACGACAATTGCCGCCATCACCAGGTGACCCGTCAGGAGATCCGCCCGCCACCGGCGGCCGGCGATCGTTACGCCGGGAGGTGATCTTCGCGGCGGCATTGAATGTGGTCGATCGCGACGGGCTGGACGCGTTGACGATGCGCCGGTTGGGCAAGGAGCTCGACCGGGACCCCATGTCGCTGTACCGGCACGCCATCGACCGGGAGGCGCTGCTGGACGGGGTCGCGGAATTCGTTCTGGACCAGCTCGAGATCCCCGACAGCAGTGCCGGGGAGTGGCGATCCCAGCTGCACCACACCGCACTCAGCTTCCGGGATCTGTGCGTGCAACATCCGCACGTGGTACCCCTGCTCGTGACCCGACCTCCGTCGACGCCGCTGGGGCTGCGACCCATCGGCACGCTGCGTCCCCTGGAACGGGTTCTGGCCGTGCTGATCGACGCCGGCTTCGAGCCGGTCACCGCGTTGCACCTGTACCGCGCCTACTTCGCCCTGCTGTACGGCTACATGCTCGACGAGCTCCAGGAAACGGTGACGGACCCGGCCGAATCCGAGGACCTGCTCCGGATTGCGCTGCGCCGGCTGCCGGCCACGGACTTCGTCCACATCCGAGCACTGCAGCACGAACTGAGCGGCTACGACGGTCTGGCGGAGCTCGAGCTCGGTCTCGAGATGCTCTTCACCGGCATCGAGCACGCGCTTCGATCGCGCTGACCCATCGGTGGTGTGCGGCGGCCGCCGAGATGGGGTAGACACGCTCGGTGAGTGACGACACGCTGGGACAGCCCGCGGACGCTCGAGGCCGCCGCAGCAGCACGGGCGACGAACCCGACCGGGGCGTGGGGCTGCAGCTCAGTGAGCTCGCCCGCTCACTGCAGGCACAACCGGACCTGCACACAACCCTGGATGCGATCGTGCACGCCGCGGTGGCCAACATCCCGGGCGCAGATCACGCCGGGATCACCCGGGTCGACCGGCGGGACCAGGAGATCAATTCCGAGGCCGCCACGGGCGACGTGGTCCGGGAGGTGGACCGCTTGCAGTACCGCACCAGGCAGGGACCCTGCCTGCAGGCCATCGCCGACCAGGAGACCGTTCGCGCCAATGACCTACGCCGTGAGGCGAGGTGGCCGGCCTTCGCCTCCGGAGCGGCCGACATGGGCATCGGTTCGATGCTGTCGATCCAGCTGTTCGTTCGTGGCGAGGACCTCGGTGCCCTCAATCTGTATTCGCACCGGCCGGACGCCTTCGACGACGCCGACGAGCAGATCGGGCTGCTGCTGGCCAGTCACGCGGCGGTCGCCATGGTCGGTGCGCAGCAGCAATACCACCTGCGCACCGCACTGGCCTTTCGGGATCTCATCGGTCAGGCGAAGGGCGTGCTGATGGAACGGCACGGTCTCACCGCCGAGCAGGCCTTCGCCCTGCTGGCCCAGGCGTCACGGAACAACAACCGCACCTTGCACGACATCGCCATCGATCTGGTGGCCGACCGGCCACTGGCACCGGCCGATCGAGGGCCGACGACGTGACGGATGCACGTCGTCGGGGTGCAGGTCGTCGGCGGCGGTTCGTTCACGGGCTCGGCCGCACAGCAGACCATCGTCGGATGGCCCCGAGGGAATCGCTCAGATCTCGAACCCGAGCCGGCGCGCGGAGCGGGCCTTCTGCCGGCTGGTCCGCAGCCGGCGCAGGCGCCGGACGAGCAGCGGGTCCTCGGCCAGCGCGGCCGGATTGTCGATGACCTCGTTGAGCACCTGGTAGTACCGGGTCGGGGAGAGGCTGAACATTTCCTTGATGGCCTGCTCCTTGGCGCCGGCGTACTGCCACCACTGGCGCTCGAAGGCCAGAATGTCACGGTCACGGCGGGACAGGCCCGTCCCGATGGCCGGCGTGGCCGCATCGTCGGCGCCGCCCGCACCGGACGTGGCTGCATTCTCCATCAGGCCCTCCCCTGTGCAAATCACACGGCTGTGATTCGCCTGCTCATCTCAGCACGGCAGCGGTTCCCGGTCCAGCGCCGGCGACCGGTGTCGGTCATCGTTCGGTGAGATCACGCTCGCCGAGGGCGTGCCCAGCGTCGTCGAGGGCCGGATGAACGCTGTCGTCACACGGCTGCCCCGATTCGTGCCGAGGCGCACGACCATCGGCATCGCCGAGCGGGTGGTCCGTCCCCGGCCCGACAGGACGGCCGACACTCCCCAACGGCGAAACTCGCGGGCGTCCCGGACGGGATCAGTGCACGTGCGGCCGCCGCTCCGCGTAGCGGGTGACCGATTCGAATCCCTTCGCCAGCGACAGCAGGTCCCGCTCCGCGCGGTGCCGGCCGACGAACTGGACACCGAGCGGCGTGCCGGCCTCGGTGAACCCGGCGGGCATGGCGATCGCCGGGTGGCCGGTGGCGGTGACGTGGCAGACGCTGCGCATCCAGTCCAGGTAGTCGCGGGACGCCCGGCCGGCGACGATCGGCGGGTACTGGTACCGCGCGTCGAAGGCCGGCAGCGGCGCCACCGGCAGGATCAGCGCGTCGTACAGCTCCAGGAACTCGCGCATCCGGTGGAACAGCACGGTGCGCATCACAGCCGCGCGGCCGACGTCCGGCCCCGACAGCTCACGACCGGACGCCATGTTGTCGTACAGGCTCGGCCGCACGGTGGAGACGTTGTCCTCCAGGAACTCTCCGAGCGTTGCCTCGAACTGCCAGGCGCGCAGCGTCCGGAAACACTCGTCGGCGCCGGCGAAGTCGGGGCTGGCCCGGTCGACGATGGCGCCGTGCGTCTCGCACGTCGCGGCGGCCGCCCACACCGACGACGCCACCTCGTCCTCCACCTCGATGGCGCCGCCGAGGTCGGGCGAGAACGCGATCCGCAGGCCCGCCAGCGACCCCTCGCCGACCTCGGCGAAGGACGCGCCCGGCTCCTCCAGGGAGATCGGCGACCGCCGGTCCGGTCCGGCCATGACGGACAGCAGCAGCGCGAGATCGTCGACGGTGCGCGCCATCGGGCCCTGCACGGACAGACCCGCGTACCCGTCGGTGGCCGGGTACACCGGCACCCGGCCGGCCGAGGGCCGGAGGCCGATGACGTTGCAGTAGCCGGCCGGCAGCCGCAGCGACCCGCCCATGTCGTTGCCGTCGGCGAGCACGTGCATCCCCGCGGCCAGTGCGGCCGCCGCCCCGCCGGAGGACCCGCCGGCCGTCACCGCCAGGTCGTAGGGATTGCGGGTGACGCCGAAGACCTCGTTGAAGGTGTGCCCGCCGGCGGCGAACTCCGGAATGTTGGTCTTGCCGATCGTGATGACGCCGGCGGCCTTCATCCGCTCGATCACGAGATCGTCGGTGTCGGGCACGAAGTCGGCGCGCGACGGCGAGCCGAATGTCGTCCTGATCCCGGCGGTCAAATGATTGTCCTTGTGCGCCATGGGAAGTCCGTGCAGCGGCCCGGCGAACTCACCACGGGCCGCCATCTCGTCCTGCTCGCCCGCGAGCCGCAGCGCCTGGTCGGCGGTCAGCGTGACGATCGCGTTGACCAAGGGGTTGCAGGCCTCGATACGCGCCAGATGGGCCGCGACCACCTCGCGTGCGCTGACCTGCTTGGCGCGGAGCAGGGCGGCGAGATCCGTGGCACTGCGCTCGTGCAGTTCGTCGCTCACCCTGCCGCCCTTGTCGGATCAAGCCTGCCGTGATGGTCCCGCAGACGGTATCCGGTGCTGTCAACGGCGGCCGCCCGTTCACGGATCGGCGAGCTGCGCGATCTGGATGAGGTTGCCGCAGGTGTCGTCGAGGACGGCGGTGGTGACCGGCCCCATCTTCAGTGGCTCCTGGGTGAACGTGACCCCGAGCGCCTTCAGCCGGTCGGTCTCCGCCTGCACATCGGCGACGGCGAAGGACGTGAACGGGATGCCGTCGGCGACCAGCGCCTGCTTGAACGGGCGGGCGGCGGGATGCTCGTCGGGTTCGAGGGACAGCTCGACGCCATTGGGGTCGTCCGGCGAAACGACGGTGAGCCAACGGTATTCGCCCAATGGCACCTCGGTCTTCTTCTGGAATCCCAGGACCTCGGTGTAGAAGCGGAGCGCCTTGTCCTGGTCGTCCACGAGCAGGCTCATGACGGTGATCCTCATTCCGGGTCCCTTCCTCGGGGGGTCAGCCACCGCTGCACGATCACGCCCAGCGGCGCGGTGTCCAGGTGGTGGAACTTGTAACGGCCCTGCCGGCGCGCCCGGACCAGCCCGGCGTCGGCGAGCACGTCGAGGTGCTGGGAGATGGCCTGACGGGTCGAGCCGAACCCGCGACCGGTCAGTCGCGTGCACAGTTCGAACAGCGTCTGGCCGTCCCGGTCGAGCAACTCGTCGAGAATGGCGCGCCGGGTGGGATCGGCGAGGGCCTTGAACACGTCACCCACCCGGCCAGCATAGGCAAGTAGCTACTTGCCTGACAAGGGGGTGGCGTGAACCGGCTCCGCCGCCCGCGTGGGTGCCGACCGGACGAAGAGCACCGCTCCCGCCGCGAGCACGACGACGATGATCGGCAACAGCATCGTCGGCCGCATGGCATCGGTGAAACCGGCGGCGAAGGCGTGCTGCGCCGCGGCGCGGACCTGATCGGCGATGCCCGCCGGCACCCCGGTCGTACCCGCCGAGCCGGCGAGTTGCCCGGCGCCCACCTCCAGGCCACCGGATCCTGCCGTTGTCATCCCCTGCATGAAGACTCCCCGCGCCTGGTCGGGCAGATCCGTTGCGGCGAGCTGGATCTGCTCGGCCATCGATGCCGCGAGCCGGTTGGCGAGCAGCGCGCCGAGCACCGCGGTCGCCAGCACGGCACCGAATTCCTGCACCGTGTCCAGCACGCCGGCGCCGAGTCCGGCACGGGCGGGCGGCATGTCGCGGGTGGCCAGGCCGAACACCGGCGTCCAGACGCAGCCGAGCCCGATGCCGGCCGTCACCAGTCCGGGCACGAACGTCCACTGCCCGGCGTCAGGTGACGCCACGGCGACGACGTAGGCCATGCCGGCGGCGAACAGGAGCAGCCCGCCGACCAGCACCCACTTCATGCTGATCCGACCGGACCCGGACAGCCCGCCCACCACGCCGGAGGTGATCATCATGGCCATCGACTGGGTGCCGATCACCAGGCCCGCGGCCACGGCGGTCAGCCCCAGCACCGACTGGTAGTAGATCGTCAGCGGCAGGAACAGCCCCACCATGGCGAATCCCAGGGCGAGCAGCACCAGGGTCATCACCGTGAAGCTGCGGTCGCGGAAGACGTCGAACGGCAGCAGCGGTTCCGCGTCCTGGGTGCGAATCTGTCGCCACAGGAACAGCCCGAGCAGCACAACGCCGGCGCAGATGATCATCGGGATGGTGACGACGCCGGCGACGGTGCCCCAGTCGTACCGGTCACCCTCGATGAGGCCGAAGACGACGCCGAACAGCCCGGCCGTCAGCAGCGCCACGCCGGGCAGGTCCAGCCGGTGACGCCGGCCCGGCCGGACGTCCGGCATGAACACGAACGCCAGCACCATCGCCAGCACCCCGATGGGGATGTTGAGGAAGAAGATCCACCGCCAGCCGACGTTCGTGACCAGGAATCCGCCCAGCGTCGGGCCCAGAAGCACGCCGAGGCCGGACATGATGCCGATGGCGGCGAACGCGGGCCCCCGCCTCTCGGCGGGCAGGGTGGAGGTGATCAACGCGAGGCCCTGCGGTGCGAGCAGTGCGGCGCCGACGCCCTGCAATGCTCGGAAGGCGATGAGCTGTCCGGGTGTCTGGGACAGGCCCGAGGCGAGGCTGGCCGCGGTGAACAGCGTCAACCCGGGCAGGAAAAGCGTTCGGGGGCCGTGGATGTCGCCCAACCGGCCGGCGGTGATGAGCAGCACCGTGTAGGTCAGCGAATAGGCCGACCCCACCCACAGCACCGTTTCCAGGGTGGCGTCGAGGTCGGTCACCAGGTCCGGGATCGCGATGTTGACGATGGTGATGTCGAGCAGCGTCATGAACAGGCCGAGGCAGAACACCGCGATGACCAGAGCGGGCCGTACGGGACGGTGGCCGCGGACGGGGACGCCCGTGACGGTGACGGCGCCGGCGCGGTGGTCGTCGCCGGGTCCGGTCGGTGGGCCGGGTTCGACGAACGGTGTTGCGGACATGGGAGCATCTCCTTGCACGGTGAGGTGGGAATGGCGCACCGGAGCGGCCCTCGTGGCCGGCCGGTCATCTCTGCCGAGCGGTGCGGCGCGGGGCGGTTGGCCCCGTGCCGGGCCGGCGGTGTGTTCGCAGCACACCGCCGGCCCGCACCACGGTTGTTACGGCGGCAGATCCGTTGCGGTGTCAGGTGTTTGCGCTGTCCCGCTGCGGAGATCCGACGTGCGCGGTATCCCCGGGAAGGTCTCGCCGGCGCCGGCCAGGCCCTCCGCCCAGGCCGTGATCGTTCTCGGGTCCCAGTACAGCTCGCCGCTGGTCAGGTCGTCGACGACGCGCCCCACCCAGCGGTGCTCGGCCTCCAGCATGGCCAGCCGGTACTCGTCCTCGATGGTGAAGAGCCTTGGCATGGCGTACTTCTCGCGCAGATCGTCGCTGCCCGACCGCAGTGCCGCTATCTCCCGGCCGAGCAGCAGCTGCCGCGCGATCAGCTGCGACCGCGCCTCCTCGGCCGACAGCATGGGCAGGAAGGACAGGGCGGCGGGGAACTCGGGGTACTCGTTGCGGACGGTGCGGAGCATCGTCACCAGCCAGGTCTCGGCGGTGTCCCTGCCCTCCTCGGTCAACCGGTACACCGTCCGCTCCGGCCGGCGCCCGGCGCGCTCGGTTTCCGACGGCTCGATCAGTCCGGCCTTGGCGAGGCGCTCCACGGCCGGGTAGAGCGAGCCGCGTTGCACCCGGACGATCTGGTCCTTACCGCGCCACTGCATCAACCGCTGCATCTCATACGGGTGCATCGGGGCCTCGGCGAGCAGGACCAGCACCATCAGCATCAGCGGGCTGGGGCGGACACTCGGCCGCCGCGCCGCGCCGGCACCGAAGTTAGTCATTGCATGACTATCTACCTCACGACCAAGTGACGTCAAGAGGAGGTTTCATGACGCCACTCATGACACCAAGCTCGCCGCACCGACAATTCTCTGGAATTCGTTAGCAGCGCGACATAGTGTTGTCGCCATCCCCTGCTGGCCTGGAGAACGCACATGTTGGTCTCGACGCTGATCTTCGCCGCCTGCGTCGCGCTGCTCGGCGGCATTGCGCTCTATGGGAAGGGCGCGCTGACGAAGCCGGTGTCCGCGGTGATCGCATTCGTGGCGCTCCCGCTGATCGCATCGGCAGCGTTCAACGGGCTGGCGAACCTGTCGGGTGGCGGCTGACGCTCTGATCGAGACAAGTCAGCCGTGGCGCAGCACCATCATCGGATGGCGTCTACCACTTCCGATCCCACCCGCTGGCTGACCGACCTGTTGACCGCCGATCACCCGCTGTCGCCGATCGGGACGCTGGCGCAGGCGCCGGACGCGGTCACGGCGGCCGTCACGCCCTGGCTGACGGCGGCGGCGGAGTTGACCGCCTGGCAACTGAAGGCGATGTCCGCGATTGCGGGCAGCTGGACGCCTGCGCTGCAAGGCACGACGACGACCCAGCCCGGCCTGGCGGACCGGCGGTTCGCCGCCGAGCAGTGGACCAGCGACCCCCGGTACCAGGTGCTGGCCAGGGCCTACCTCACCCAGACCGAGCTGATGTCCAAGGCGCTGGAGGCCGCGCCATTGGACGAGAAGAGCAAGGGCCAGTGGGCGTTTGCGCTGCGGCAGGTGACCGACGCCCTGAGCCCTGCGAACGGTCTGGCCACCAATCCGGAGGCTTTGCAGCTGGCGCTGGAGACCGGCGGCGAGAGCCTGCTCGCCGGGATGCGGCTGTTCACCGAAGACCTTGCCAAGGGCAGGGTCTCGATGACCGACGACGACGCGTTCGAGGTCGGCGGGAATCTGGCGGTCACCCCGGGAAAGGTCATCTTCCAGAACGAGCTGATCCAGCTGATCCAGTACACACCGACGACGGCGAAGGTGTATCAGCGGCCACTGGTGATCGTCCCGCCGTGCGTGAACAAGTACTACATCCTTGATCTGCGGCCCGAGAACTCCTTCGTCAAGTACATCGTCGAGCAGGGACACACGGTGTTCCTGGTGTCGTGGCGGAATCCCGGGCCGGACCAGCAGCGGTTCGTCTGGGACGACTACCTGGAACTCGGGGTGCTGCCGGCGATCGACGTCGCCCGCAAGATCTGCAAGGTGGACGAGGTCAACACACTCGGCTTCTGCATCGGGGCCAGTCTGCTGACCGGCGCGCTGGCGGCGCTCGAGGCCAAGGGCGAGCGGACCGCGTCGAGCATGACGCTGTTCACCGCCATGCTCGATTTCACCGAGGGCGGCGAGATGGGTTTGCTGGTCACCGAATCCGGTGTCGCGGCGCGGGAGGCGGCGATCGGCAAGGGCGGTCTGATCAAGGGCATCGAGATGGCGCAGCTGTTCGCGTCGTTACGGGCGAACGATCTGATCTGGCCGTACGTCGTCAACGGCTACCTGAAGGGGCAGCGCCCGCCGCCGTTCGACCTGCTCTATTGGAACAGCGACAACACGAACCTGCCCGGCCCGATGTTCTGCTGGTACATCCGCAACTCGTACCTGGAGAACCGTTTGTGCAAGCCGGGTGGCACGGTGCAGATCGGTGAACGTATTGACCTGCAGAACATCTCGGCACCGGCGTTCCTCTATGCGTCCAAAGAGGACCACATCGTGCCGTGGAAGTCGGCGTACGCGTGCACGCAGATGTTCGGCGGGAAAACCACTTTCCTGCTGGGAGCGAGCGGTCACATCGCGGGCGTGATCAACCCGCCGGCGAAACACAAGCGGAACTACTGGTTCACCCCGCCGCCCGTCGAAGGCGCTCGGCTGCCCGCCGACCCGGACACCTGGTTGGACGGTGCGGAGCGGATCGACGGCAGCTGGTGGCCGGCCTGGATGGAGTGGCTGGCGCAGCATTCCGGGCGGAAGGTGGCGGCCCGGAAGCGGTTGGGCAACGCGGAGTTCCGGCCGCTCGAGGACGCACCCGGCAGCTACGTGAAGGAGAAGAGCACCTGACTCAGGCGTCGTCGAAGAGTTGCTCGCCCTCGCCCGGCCACAAGGGCAGCAGGTCCCGGCGCTTGAGTTCGTTGCGGATCCAGCTGTCCCGCTCGAGCGCGGCCGCGGCGTAGGCGGCGAGATCGGCGGCGAACCGGCCGTCGTCGGCCGAGTGCTCGGGCCGGGTCGGGTCGGGCGGGTCGGACAGCACCCGCTCCCGCTCCTTCTGCGCCGCCTTGGCCAACCGGCGCAACTCCGGCAGTACCGCGAGCAGGGTTGCCGAGTCGGTGCGCCGGTAGACGCGTTTCGTCGCCTCGTCCAAAGCCACAATGCGGCACCCTACGGAAATCGCCCCCACGGACCGGGTTTGAGCCGGCACCTCACCGAACGTTCATCGGACCGTCACCTGCTGTGTGGCCGCTGTCCGCCGGCGCGCGCTGGGTTCGAGATCCGGGTTCTGGAAGGAGCTGTCCGCCGGGTTGATGGTGGTGCCCGGCGGGACGATCTCATCGATGCGGTCCAGCACGTCGTCGGTCAGCACGATGTCGGCCGCGGCGAGCTGGGTGTCGAGCTGGTCCATCGTGCGCGGCCCGATCAGCGGCGAGGTGATGGCAGGGTGCGTCCCTGCGAACGCGATGGAGAGCTGGATCAGCGTCAGGCCGGCGTCCTCGGCCAGCTGCGCCAGGTCCTCGACCGCGTCGAGCTTGCGCTGGTTGTAGGGATTCGCCAGGTCGAATCTGTCCGGTAGTCGGCCCGCGCGCGAGGACGCCTGCTGCCCGGTGTTCTTGCGCCATCGGCCGGACAGCCATCCGCCGGCCAGCGGGCTGTAGGACATCACGGCCATGCCGTTCCGGGCACAGGTCGGTAGGACGTCCGCCTCCACCCCGCGGACCAGGATCGAGTACGGCGGCTGCTCGGTGACGAAGCGTTCGAAGTTGCGGTCGCGCGCCGCCCATTGGGCTTCCACGATCCGGCTGGCGGGGAAGGTGGACGAGCCGATGTAGCGCACCTTGCCCTGCTGAACCAGCATGGTGAGTGCGGACAAGGTCTCTTCGATATCGGTGCCGGGCTCGGGGCGGTGCACCTGATAGAGGTCGATCCAATCGGTGTTCATCCGGCGCAGCGAGTCCTCGACGGCGCGCAGGATCCACCTCCGCGAGTTGCCGCGCCGGTTGCGATCGGTCCCCATCGGGTTGTGGAACTTGGTGGCCAGCACAACGTCGTCACGGCGACCGCCGGCCAGCGCCTTGCCGACAATCTCCTCGGATTCCCCTTCGCCGTAGACATCGGCGGTGTCCAGGAAGTTGATGCCCGCGTCCACGGCGGCATGAATGATCGCGATCGACTCGTCGTGATCGGGATTGCCCCACGACCCGAACATCATGGAGCCCAGACACAATTCGCTCACCGATACCCCGGTGCGTCCCAGCGGGCGATAGCGCATGACGTCTCCTTGTGACCTGCGGGCGACGGGCGGGCGGTGTCGCGGCAACGACGCGAGGTGCCAAGTCTGTACCCGTTGCCGGCGGTGACAACGGCCCGGTCATGACGCTGCTGCTGGTGTGGTGAGTGCGTGGTCCCAGTTGGTCAGTGGCCAGGGTTGGGATTTCGGGGGTGGGGGTGGTTCGCTGCGGGCGGTGTGCCCGGTG
>JAESFR010000115.1_pt1 | contig 83091 bp, 68 predicted proteins | sample 9266191 | NCBI WGS metagenome assembly JAESFR01 (sample SAMN14503063, study PRJNA617104) | algae metagenome | isolation source: Pleurocapsa minor HA4230-MV1 and co-occurring heterotrophs from cement on... | place: USA: Nuuanu Pali Lookout, Hawaii | collected 2009-07-20
CGTCGGTGGTGTGCGCGCTGTCGATCGACCGGGTCGGCCGGAAACGCTGGTATACCTGGGCTTTCCTGCTGGCGGTCGTTCCGCTGGTGACGCTGTTCGCCCTCGGCGCCACGACGGCCATCCAGGTGACCGTCTTCGCCACCCTGACCTACGCGATCCTGCAGACCGTTGCGTTCTCGCTCTACCTGTACTCCGCGGAGCTGTACCCGACCCGGCTGCGCGCCATCGGCACCGGCTTCGGCAGCGCGTGGCTGCGAGCCGGCTCCTCGTTGGGCCCCGTTCTCGTCGGTTTCATCGTCGCCGGGGTCGGGATCCAATACGTGTTCCTGGTTTTCGCCGCGTTCGCCGTGATCGGCGCGATCACCGTCGCCAAGGCGGGCATCGAAACCAAGGGTCAGGTGCTCGAGGAGCTCTCTCCCTGACCCCCTCCGCGCACGGCAACCAGTGTCCCGCCCACCCGGTACCCCGGGTGGGCGGGATCATTCGTGTATGGGCCGACTTCCGGCGGCCGCTCGCCGGGCCGGCCCCCTGACCAGGCTCTCTTGCTCACGGAGTTGACGCGTCGCTCGTGTTGCAGCGCGAGCGCGGCGTGGGTTTCGCGAGTGAGGGCGCCGCCCTCCGGGCCTGCCCCAAGGGCCGCCGGCCCTCCGCGTCGGTCGAACCCGGCCGCGATCGCCGAGCGGCGGGCTCAGCTACCGGGCGTCAGCCGCTTGCCCAGGTGGATCGACGACGGGCTGTCGGCGTAGTGGCCGAAGGGATGGACGTCCTCGTACCCCGCGGACCGGTACAGCGCAACGGCTTCCGGTTGGGCGCTTCCGGTCTCGAGCACCATCCAGCCGGCGCCGGCGGTGGCTGCGCTGCGCTCGAGGTGGTTCAGCACATGCCGGGCATGCCCGCGGCCGCGGCTCTCGGGCACGACGTACATCCGCTTCAGCTCGACGACCCGGTCATCGAATCCCAGCTGCACCCGGATGACGTCGCTGAACCGCCAGCCACCCATCGCGACCGGCCGGCCGCCCTCGTACCGGACGACGAAATGCCCGTGCGGGGGAGTGAACTCGTCCAGCTCCACGGGTGAGCCGTCCGGGCCGCCGTACCGCACGACGTACTCCTGCTGCACCTGGCCGATCAGCAGCTGCGCATCGGCATGGTCGTAGCCCACCAGCCGGACGTCGGTCTTGCTCACGGCAGCAATGTTCCCGCATCGCGGTCGATGAACTCGCATCTGTCGCGCCTGAAACCGGGGACGCTTGACGGTCGCCGCACACCCCGTCCGTACCGTGGATCGCATGGCCCGAGGCAACGGTGCCGCGCGGCGGTGGGCCCTCGTGGGCGTGGTGGTGGCAGTGCTCGCCGCGCTGCCCGGGGTGATCGGAGCCTGGCCCGCCGCGGACGAGGACCGTTCCGCCGCCGATCTCCGCACCGCAGCACTGGCCAGCGCCGACGTCGCGTTCTCCGGGTACGCCCAGTCCGCGGGTGGCCTCGCGTTCCCGGTGACCGACCAGCTCAGCGATCTCGCCGACCTGTTCAGTGACCGCACCACGATGCGGGTCTGGTGGCGCGGGCCGGCGGCGAACCGGGTCGACGTCGTCACACCGGTCGGCGAAACCGATGTCTACGCCGACGCTTCCGGGTCGTGGACGTGGGAGTACGAGGCCAACCGGATCACCCGAACCCAGGCTGCACCGCTGACGGTGCCCGGGGCGCCGGATCTGCTGCCCGGCCCGCTGGCCCGGCGGCTGCTGGCCGAATCTCAGCCCGGTGAGCTGTCCCGGATGGGTGCGCAGCGCGTCGCCGGCCGCAGCGCGCTGGGTCTGCGGCTCGTGCCCTCGGAACAAGCGTCGTCGATCGACCGGGTCGACATCTTTGTCGAGCCGAGCACCGGGCTGCCCTTGCAGGTGCTCGTGTTCGGCAAGGGCGCGGCCAATCCCGCGCTCGACACTCGCTACCTTGACGTCGATCTCACCGAGCCGGCGGCCGAGCTGACATCGATCGGCCCACCGCCCGGTGCGGACATCGAGGTCGGCGACCATCTCGGCGTCCTGCGCAACGCCACCCGACAACTGTCACCCGTGCCGTTGCCCGACACCCTGGCCGGTCTGCCCCGCCGCGCCATCACCGGTTCGCCGGAGGCGGTCGGGCTGTACGGCCGCGGGGTCACACTGCTGGCCGTCGTCCCGCTGCCGTACGGGGTGGCCGGTGATCTGCGGCGGGCCGCCGCGCAGGATCCGAATGCCGTGAGCGACGACCTGGGTGTGCGGCTGACCGCCGGTCCGCTGGGAATCCTGCTGGTCGGGAGCCCGGGCCGGTCGTCATCGGTGATCACCGGCACGGTGACCCTCGATGCGCTGGCGCAGGCCGCGCGTGAACTGGCTGGGCGGGACGGGGCCTCATGACGACGGTCATCGCCACCCGAGCACTGACCAAGCGGTACGGCAAGGTGCGCGCGGTCGACGGCATCGACCTGGACGTCCGGGCCGGCGACGTCTACGGGTTCCTCGGCGCGAACGGTTCCGGCAAGACGACCACCGTGCGGATGCTGCTCGGGCTGGTGCTGCCCACGTCCGGGGAGGTACACCTGCTGGGCGAGCGGATGCCACGGGCGGGGAAGCGGGTGCTGCCCCGAGTGGGTGCGTTGATCGAGGGCCCCGCGGCGTACGGGCACCTGTCCGGTCGGGAGAACCTGTCGCTGCTGGATGCGTCGGGCCGGGGTGGTGGCCGGCGCACCCGGCGCAGCCGCATCGACGAGGTGTTGGAACAGGTCGGGCTAGCCGGGGTCGGTCGCCGCCCGGTTCGGGCGTATTCCCTGGGCATGAGGCAACGGCTGGGGCTGGCGGGTGCGCTGCTCCGCCGGCCGGAGCTGCTGATCCTGGACGAGCCGACCAACGGACTCGACCCGCAGGGCATCGCCGAGATTCGCACGCTCCTGCTCGCGTTGCACGACGCGGGCACCACGGTGTTCCTGTCCAGCCATCTGCTGGCCGAGGTGGAGCAGATGGCCACCCGGGTCGGCGTTCTCGACCGCGGAAGGTTGGTGCTGCAGGAGCAACTGGCGGTGCTCACCGCGCCGACCGGATCGACCGTGGTCACGACGCCGGACCCGGCGGCGGTGAAGGCGACCCTGGACGGCCGGGTCAGCTCCACCGTAGGGGAGCGGGTCGTCGTCCGCGGCGCCGACCCCGCCGAGGTCAACGCGCGGTTGGTCGCCGCCGGGATACCCGTGACCGGATTGGCCCTGGAACGCCCGACGCTGGAGGAGGTGGTGCTTGCCGCCGCGAGCGCCACCCCGGACCGGGTGGACGCGTCATGATTGCCGTCGAGCTGCGCAAGCTGTTCCGTCGCCCCCGCACCTGGGCGACCATCGGCGTCCTGAACGCGTTGCCGATCGTCGTCGCGGTGCTGCTGGCCGTCACCGACCTGGCACCCCGGCCAGGCAGGGGCCCGGCGTTCCTGTCCGCGGTGCTGACCAACGGCGCGCTGTTCCCGCTGGCCGCGCTGGCCATCGTGCTGCCGTTGTTCCTACCCATCGCGGTGGCCGTCGTGGCGGGTGACTCCGTGGCGGGTGAGGCGCAGGCCGGGACGCTGCGATACCTTCTCGCCCGGCCGGCCGGCCGGACGAGACTACTGATCGCGAAACTGGTCTCGGTGTTGACGTTCGCCCTGGTCACCGTGCTGATCGTGGCCGTCGTCGGCTACCTGTTGGGGGTGACACTGTTCGAGACCCAACCGTTGGCCGGGACGTCGGTGTCCGGGACGACGCTGACGGCGCAGGAGCTGACGGTCCGCACCATGCTCGCGATCGGGTACGTCACCGTGTCGATGTGCGGGGTCGCGGCGTTCGCGTTGTTCTTCTCGACATTCACCGATTCACCGCTGGGCGCGACCCTGGGTGCGCTGGCGATCCTGGTGGCGTCATCGCTGCTGTTCACCCTCGACGCGGCGTCGCCGATCGCGCCCTACCTGCCGACCCGGTACTGGCTCGCGTTCGTCGACTTCTTCCGTGACCCGATCCTGTGGCGCGACATCCTGCGGGGCCTTGCGCTGCAAGGCGTCTACGTCGGCGTACTGCTGCTGGGCGCGTGGGCGAACTTCACCACGAAGGACGTCACCAGCTGACCCACGCGCGCCCACCGGTGAGAATCTGACCCCCGGCCGGTCCACCTGCCAGGGCACAACTGGGAAGGAGCCGAAGGTGGCGACGTTCGTCCTGATTCACGGCGCCGGTGACGTCGGGTGGTACTGGCACCTGGTCGAAACCGCGCTGCGGGCAAGGGGTCACGAGACGGTGGCCCCGGACCTGCCCTGCGACGACGACTCCGCAGGGCTGCCGCAGTACGCGGACACCGTGGTCGCCGCCATCGGTGCCCGGCAGGATCTGGTGGTGGTCGCCCAGTCCGCCGGCGGCCTCACCGCACCGCTGGTCTGTGACCGGGTGCCGGCGAAGCTGCTGGTGCTGATCGCGCCGATCATCCCGGCGCCGGGTGAGGCGCCCGCCGATTACTGGGCCAACACCCGGTACGGGACGGAGCAGGCGGAACGCTATGACGACCCGATCGCCCTGTTCTACCAGGACGTTCCGCCCGCACTGGCCGCGGAAGCGTTGGCCCGCGGGCGGGAGCAGAGCGAAGCCGCGGCGGGCGAACCGTGGCCGCTCGCGGCATGGCCGGATGTTCCGACGAAGGTGCTGATCGGCGGGGACGACCGCCTGTTCCCGCCCACCTACCTGCGCCGCGTCGCGCGCGAGCGGTTGGGCATCACCCCCGACGAGATCGACTCCGGTCACACCCCCGCGCTCAGCCGTCCGCGCGAGCTGGCCGACCGGCTCGAGTCGTATGCAGCCGAGCAAGGATTGCTCGGTGCCCTCCCAGGGCGGTCGCAGGAATGACCACGGATCTGCGTGACGATGCCCTCGGCAGCACCGGGCCTCCGGCGCGCGCTACGCCTGGGCACGGGTTCGACAACCCCAAAGCGACAACACTTCTGGCCCCGGAATTCACGTCCCTCCACCACCCAAGGAGCCCGGAATGACGAGCATCAAGCCGTGCCTGTGGTTCGACGGTCATGTCGAGGAGGCCGCCGAACTGTACGTGAGCATGTTCCCCGACTCCAGGATCGTGTCGGTGTTCCGGTACCCCGAGGGGTCGCCGACGTCGGCCGGCGAGGTGGCGACGGTCGACTTCGAGGTGGCCGGCCTTCCCGTCCAGTTGCTCAACGGCGGACCGCATTTCCGGCTGTCCGAGGCGTTCTCGCTGTCGGTGACGGTCGACGGCGGTCAGGCCGAGGTCGACCGGTTGTGGGACGCGCTGATCGCGGACGGCGGCGAACCCAGTCAGTGTGGCTGGGTCAAGGACCGGTTCGGTGTCTCGTGGCAGATCGTCCCGGTGGAGTTGATCCGGTTGCAGTCCGGCCCGGATCCCGAGGTCGCCAGTCGCGTCTACCAAGCCATGCTGACGATGCAGAAGCTCGTCGTGGCCGACCTCGAGGCCGCTGCCGCGGGCTGATGACCGCCCACCGTCCTGCAGGCGCACGACCTCATGCTGCCGGTACCACCGTCGTCATCACACAGTTGCCCTTGCCCTTAGGTCGCTGATAGTCGAAACCCAATTGCTCGTACATGGTGCGGGTGGCGTTGTACAGGAATGACGACGACGTCTTCTTGCCGGGCGGCAGGTCGTGCGGGTACGCCTCGACCAGGCCGCCGCCTGCATCGGCGATCAATCCCAGCGCGCCCCGGACGGCGACCGAGGCCATGCCGCTGCGCCGGAAGCGGCGGTCGACGAACAGGCAGGTGATCCGGTAGTCCGGCCGGCGCTCCAGCCCCTGCTCCCATTCCTTGCGGTGATGGATGTTCGGCAGTTCCGCCACGGTTCCGTATTGCGCCCAGGCCACCGCGTCCTCGCCGTCGAACACCACGGCAGCATGCGCAGCGCCACGTTCGACGAGCTGGTGTTTGAACTCGCGGTTGCCCAGCTCCTTGCGCTCCGGCGGGTCGGGGTAGCAGTGGAACCAGTTGCACCAGCAGCCGTTCCACACGCCGTTGTGCCGCTCGGCCAGCGCGGCAAAGGCGTCCCAGGTCCGGGATTCGAGCGGCCGGATGCGGAAGCCGTCGATCGTCAGGTCGTCCATGTCAGGAATCTAGAACGAATCCCGGATGAACGGCCTCCGCCATTCCGGTGGGAGATGCTGCCGATCACTGCCCGCGGCAGCTCGAAACCCTCACCTATTGCGGGCCGTCCGGGGCCGCCCGCGAGCTAGAACGGCACCACCCCGGCCCGGTCGATGAACGTGCCGGTCGGTCCCTGACCGCCGCGGGTGGCGAGGTCGACGACGGCGTCCGTTCCCTCGGTGACCGTCTGTGTCCCGGTGCGCCCGTTGAAATCCGTTGCGGTGTAACCCGGATCGGCCGTGTTGACGCGCATCTCGGGCAGCGCCCTGGCGTACAGCACGGTGAGCATCGTGACCGCCGCCTTGGACGCGCTGTACAGCGGTGCATTGACCTGCGACTCGACGAGGGTCTTGTCGTGCACGCGGGCGAAGGACCCGAGCCCGCTGGTCACGTTGACGATGGTGGGTGCGCCGGAGGTGCGGAGCAGCGGGACGAAGGCGGTGATCATTCGGACGATGCTGATGACGTTGGTGTCGAACACGGCGAGCGCGTCCGCTGCGGTGAGTTTGTCCACGGGAGTGTGCGGCCCGGGGATGCCCGCGTTGTTGATCAGCACGTCGAGACCGCCTGCCGCGGCGACGGTCTCGGCTGCGGCGGCGACCGAGGCGTCGTCGGTGACGTCCAGCCGCACGAACCGGCCGCCCAGCTCGTCGGCGGCACGCTGCCCACGTTCCGGGTCTCGGGCGGCCATCCACACGGTGTGCCCCGCCTCGATGAGGCGGCGGGCGGTTTCGTAACCGAGGCTCTTGTTGGCTCCGGTGATCAGTGTTGTTGTCATGCCTGAAGTCTGCGGTGCTGGTCCCGGGTCATCCAGGCCCGGCCGTGCAGGTGGACTGGCAGTACCACCCAGGACGCGGCGGGCGCTGGGAGACTGGGCTCATGACCGATCCGCACGGTGAATTGGGCGCATTGCTGCGTTCCTGGCGTGACCGCCGGTCGCCGGTCGACGTCGGGCTGCGGCCCGGTGCTGCGCGCCGGGCGGCCGGGCTGCGCCGTGAGGAGCTCGCCGCGCTGGCCGGGGTGAGCGTCGACTACGTCGTGCGGCTGGAACAGGGCCGGGCCCGCCGGCCGTCCCCGCAGGTCGCGGCCGCGCTGGCCCGGGCGCTGCAGTTGTCGGACCAGGAGCGGGATCACCTGTTCGTCGTTGCCGGGCTGCTGCCGCCGTCGCCGCGCGAGGTGCCCGCGCACATCCCGCCCAGCGTGCAGCGGTTGGTCGCCCGGCTGGGCGAGATCCCGCTGGCCGTGTTCACCGCGTCGTGGGACCTGGTCAGCTGGAGTCCGCTGTGGGTTGCGCTGCTCGGCGATCCCCGTCCGGCCGGCTCGAGCCGGCCGAACCTGTTGCGCGCCCACTTCACCGGGATCGGGATGGGCGACGCCGACTACCGCTTCGTCAGCCGCTCGGGCTCGGCCGACGCCTTCGGTGCGTCATTGGTCGCCGACCTGCGCCGCGTGCGGGGGCGCTATCCCGACGACCGTGGCGTGCAGGCCCTGGTCGACGAGCTGTCCGCGGTCAGCGAACGGTTCCGTGAGCTGTGGGACAGCGGCGCCGTCGGCGAGCACCGGTCCGAGAGCAAGGTCGTGCGCACGCCGCTGATCGGCGACATCGAGCTGGACTGCGATGTGTTCACCGTCGCCGGCACCGACCTGCACATCGTCGCCTACACCGCCGCCGAGGGATCCGAGGCGGCGGACAAGCTGGACTTTCTCCGGGTGTCCGCGGTCGCGACGGCGCTCCCGGCAAGGTGACGGCAGATCCCTGGCGATCACAGATCCCGGGTGACGGTAGGTCCCTGGCGACGGCGGAGCGGGCCCTGACGACATCGACCGACCGCTGACGACGGCGCGATGCGGCACCCGAGCCGGAGCCGCCGCGGCAGAAGGCAAGGTCTGCAGCGACGGTCCGGGCGCCCGTCATGGGCGGCTCACCGATCGGGATCGGAACCCGCGGGCGTCTCTGCGGCAGAACCGCTGTCGCTGTCCGGGGAGATCGGCGCCCCGGTCATCGCCATGAGGCGCCGCGCCTGGTGGAGGGCCTCCTCGAAACTCTCTTCGGGATGGTCCAGCAACCGCAGCGTCGCCAGCGCAGGAGTCCGCACTCGTTCGTCGTCGGCGGTGGTTGCCTGAGTCACCGGACCGCGCGCGGCATCACCCAGACCGGCCAGCGCCCGGCTAAGGCTCAGCTGCACCTCGCGGCCGCCGCGACCGAACTGCATCACCAGTCGCGAGGCGAGCTCCGCCCGGTCGTGCTCGGGGACCAACACCACCGCAGCCCGCCAGGCACTGCGGGCCACCTCGTCATCGGGATCGCGCAACAGTTCCGGGGTGATGGCCGGCCACGCGCTGCGGTCACCGATCTTCGACAGGGTGTGCAGCGCCTGGCTGCGGGCCTGGGGCAACGGCCGGTGCAGCTCGGCGAGCAGTCGCGGCACGGTCAGCGACTCCGGGTGCCGGGTCAGCGCCCAGGTGAGCATGTCCCGCACATAGAAGTCGGGCTCCACGGCGCACCGGTCGACGAGCGCGTCGATGTCTCCGGGGCGTGGATGCGTGCCGGCGGCGAGCGCGGCCTGCAGCCGCACCGAGGGCTGGGGATCGGCGAGCCGATCGGGCAGCCGAGCCGCCGTGGCAGACGGCACCGCGGGAGGAAGCGGCGCCGGCGGTGCCGCCGGGGACCGGCCGGTCGTCCCGTTGGATCGCCCGCCCGGTGGTCGGTCGGGTGCCGTCATCGTCATGCCTCCTGCCCGCGTGACCTGCCCGTGCGCCTGCCCCAGTGACCCACTCGTGCCTCATGGGGATGGCGCGGGCACGGGACACCCGATTCTTCCGGCAGCACGGCGACCGACACAGCGAATTTCGGTCAGTCCTGTTGCAGTCGTGCGCAGTCGGCGGAGGTCAGCGCCACGGGCGGCCCGGCCAGGAGTTCGGCCAGCACCATCGCCTGCACCAGCGGGGTGCTGGGCAGGTCGCTGTGCCCGACCCGCGCGTCCGGGCACACCGACTGGATCGGCACATTGATCGCGCCGTCGAGCCGCGCGGTGTCCGGCGGGGTGACCGTTTCGTCCTGGATGGTCCAGATCGACACCCACGTCGGCCCGTCGGGTGTTTCGTCGCCCGCGTTCAGCCGGCGCAACACGTCGCTGTCGGTGGCGAGTTGCCGGCAAGCCGCCGGGCACGCATCGATGGACAGGTTGCCGGCCAGGTCCGCAAGCCTGGTGCCGTGATTCGGCGAGCCGAGGGTGACCACCCGCCGGGCGATGCCGGCGCCGCCGTCGGCGACCCACAGCCGCGCGACGATACCGCCAGCCGAATAGCCCACTACGTCAACACTTGTCGCCCCGGTGCTGGCCATTGCATCCTGCGCTGCAGCGCCGAGCACGTCGGCCGATGCGGCCAGAACGCCCGTCCCGTCGCCGGACAATTCGATGACGATGGCATCCCGCCCGGCCGCTTCGAGTTTCCGGGCGAGGGTGCGCAGCGACCCGGTCGAACCGCCGTAACCGGGAACGAGCAGCACCGGGCCCGGCCGTGCCTGGTCGACGGCCCCGCCCGACGTGTCGGCTGAGCCCGGCCGCAGGATGACCACGGCGAAGGCCACCACGGCGACGACCACCGCCGCGAGCACACCGACGACGAGCCGGCGGCGCGCGGGGGCGAGGTTGGCGAACACCTTTCCAGTGTTCCTGTCGGTCGGGCCGGGGTCCGTCGCGTACCGCCGGCTCACCGGCGCCGACGCGGCACCCGGGCGGCGAGCCGGGCCTTCGTCAGGCGTTGCCCAGGCACGCCTCGATCCCCCCGTTGTATCCGGTGGTGAACCACGACACCCGCTCCTGCGCCGAGCCGTGATCGTCCGAGGTCCGCCACGACGTCTCGTCACCCATGGCCTCCAGGGTGGCGGTGAGCCGTTCGGTGTCACCGATCTCGAGCTCGACGTAGCCGAGCTCGACCGCGCCGGCGATGGTGGTGCCGGCCAGGCAATCGGCTTGCAGTTCTTGCTGTTCGAGGACCGCCGGGGCCTCGCCGTCCTCGATGAACCGCTGTTGCGCGGCATGCGCCCATTCGTGTGCGACGACGACGTAGACGAATGAGTGTCCGTAGGCCTCGTACCCGGGTTCCATCAGGGCGTGGTCCCAGGCGACGACCCCGGTGCTGCAGTAGAACGCGTTGTCCTCGTCCGCCCGTTCATCGGCGCACCGGGGTCCTTCGGTCCACCACTGGGCGCCGGGGAGATCCCGCGCGGCGGAGTCGTTGAAGCCGTTGCCCGCCCACTGGGACGGTCCGTGCCAGGTGACGTCCCAGCCGTTGAAGGTGTCGTTCCAGAAGCCCTCGGTGAAGGTGACGGCCGCGGCGGTGTCCCGGTAGAGGTCCGTATCGGTGGCGGTACCGGTGGTGGTGTCGGCGCCCGTGGTGGGATCGGACGCGGGATCCTCGGCCTCCGGTGCGACCGTTGCGGTGTAGGTGTGTGTCTGGGTGATGGTGGTCGGAGCGGCGGCCTGTGGTGCCGTTGTCGCGGTGGTGACCGCGGTCGGTGTGACCCCGGCCGCGACGGTGCCCTGTCCGGCGACTGCGGCACAGCCGGTCGTGCCGCCGAGCAGACAGATCGCCGCCATTGCTGCCGTCACCGCAACAGCGCGGCTGCCCGACCACTGCCGTCGACGACGCCGCCGAACCCGTTCCATCTCGATTTCCCCCAAGTCGTGCCCCCACGACGCCTCGCGTCCCCGAGTGCGTGACATCCGACGAGCGCCGGATGTGAGGCACAGCCAGGGCAACGCGATTTCAGTGAAGCACCCGGGTCGGACATCCTCCCTCCGAGCGCGCCGAAATCACTCAGAGGTGTCAGAGCCACTCGTGCGGGCGGCGGAACCGGCGATGAAGGAGCCGGAGGACGCCGCCAGTGCAGCGCTCAGTCCAGGTGAACTCGTCCCAGCTTCGAATCCAGCCAGTCGAACATCCGCTGCTCGGTGAGCAGCCTGGCCATCGGCTGGCAGTGGAAGTTCGCGCCCTCGGCGGCGGTGAACGGCACCAATTCCGTCTCACCCGGGATCAGCGCGGCGAGTTTCTCCGACTGGCCCGGCCAGAACTGCTCGTCCTCCGGGTCGGTGATCAGCAGCGGGGTGGTGATCGACGCGGCGACGTCGGTGACGTTGTACTTGAGCACCTCGGCCATCGTGTCGAAATAGCCGGTCCGCTGGTACGGCCGGGCCCGGAAGGCCCACGCGCGCTTGCCTGCCCCGGGCATCTTCATGCCCAGAGCCATGTCCTTGTCGAACTTCTCGCGATCCCCGTCGTGCAGCAGCTTGACCATGCTCTTCGGCATGTGGTCCAGCCACGAGGTCGCCACGTCGACGACACCCGGATCGGCGATGGCGGCGGCGATGCGGTGCTCGAACGCCAGTGACCGCGGCACCCAGTAACCGGCCTGGCTGATCCCGTACAGCGCGATGGTCGCCGGGTCGACATCGCTCCTGGTGAGCAGGAAATCGACGACCGGTGTGGTGACGGCCTCCCAGTCGAACCGGAAGGGGACGTTGCGCTCGAACAGCATCGACTGCTGGCCGGGCCCATCGAACAGCAGGACGTTGTAACCGCGCTCCAGTGCGCCGGCAGCACCGCTCGCCCACAGGCTGCTGATCGCGCCGTCGCTGCCGTTCGTCATGATCAACGTCGGCCGGGCCGCGCCGGTGCGGTCGGGCGAGAAGAAGAAGCCGGGCAGAGTTGTTCCCTCGTAGGGGATGTCGACCGTCTCGACCGGGTAGGGCGCCGTGCTGACGAAGCCGTCCCACGCGGCCCGGTGCTCACGGAAGGTCGGCAACAGCGGGTCGGTGCTCTTCAGACCATCGACCGCATTGACCGCGACCGCCAGGTAATTGGCCGCCCGCAGATACGCGCCGGCCGCGCTCTGCCGGTGGCCGCCGTCGGCGCAGAGTTTTGCGGTGCCAGCCACCCGCCGGCCCAGTGCGACCCACGCGTCGAACCATTCCTGATGGTCGCCGTCGCCGATGGTGGCGATCGTGGCGAGGACCTCCCCGGGCTCGGCGCCGCCGTGGGCGGCCATGCCCAGGACGATGCGCACCTCGAAGTCCCAGTCGGACTTGTAGAAGCCGGCGGTGAACGCCTGGTGTGGGTGCGCGAAGAACGAAGGGCTCATGACGGTTCCCCCTTGGCCGGGCAGGCGTGCCATCGCCGGACAGCGCGGTCGGTGCTTGTGCAGCAACTCTAAGTGTGGTGATCGCCGCACGCGCGACACGGCGTGGCCAACGGACCGTTGATCCGCTGCCGCCCGTCTGCCATCGGAAAGTGCTGCCCACATCGGAATCTCGCGGCCGCCAACGGGCCCGCGGTGGGTGACTGGAACCGGATACACGGCGCAGGTCCCAAGTGCCCGGCCGGGTCAACCGCGGCAATGGCGTGCGATCGCACCGTCCCGGCGGGTTGCAGAGCGGTGAGAACGGCACGGTATTCAGTGTTGCCAAGTAGTGGTACTTAGCGTTACAGTTGACCGGTACTCAGCGAAAGAGAGTAGCGGAGAGGGAGTCCGATCATGGGCAATCAGATGACGGAGATGCTCAAGGGCACCTTGGAGGGCATCGTCCTGGCGGTGCTCGCAACGCAGCCGGCCTATGGCTACGAGATCACGAATCGGCTTCGACAGCAGGGCTTTTCCGACCTCGTCGAGGGCACTGTCTACGCACTGCTGATCCGTGTCGAGCAGCGCGGATTCGTCGACGTGCAGAAGGTCCCGTCCGAGAAGGGACCACCTCGCAAGGTGTATTCGCTCAACGCCCGGGGCCGAGAACAACTCGCCGAGTTCTGGCGGACCTGGAGCTTCCTGTCGAAGCGGATCGAGACGCTCCGCACGGACATCGCACGAGCCGACAGCCAGATAACCCGAGAAGGAGAGAAGTGACATGGTCGCCAAGTGGATCGAGACCCTGACCGGGTCGCTCGAGCAGAAGAAGCAGTACCGGCACGACAAGGCACGGATCGAGGCCCTGCCCGAGCCGTACCGGGCGGCGGCGAAAGCGATGCACCGCTACCTCATCTACTACGGCGGCGTCACCGACGGCGACACCGTGCTGCAGATGTTCACCGACCTGGCCGACCTGTGGGAGCGTGCCGCCGCCGATCGGACCCCCGTGCGGCAGATCGTCGGCGACGACCCGGTCGATTTCGCCGAGACCTTCGCGCAGGCCTACTCCGGCCGCCAATGGATCGACAAGGAGCGCGCCCGGTTGGTCAAGGCCATCGAGGACGCAGAAGGTAGGAAACCGTGATGACCACTGCCACCGCCATCCAGGTGCGAGGCATCGAGAAGTCCTTCAAGGACCTGCGGGTGCTGCGCGGTGTCGACTTCGAGGTTAAGGCGGGCAGTATCTTCGCCCTGCTGGGCAGCAACGGCGCCGGTAAGACCACCCTCGTGCGCATCCTGTCGACGCTGCTGAAGGCGGACACGGGCAGCGCTGCGGTGCAGGGCTTCGACGTCGCGACCCAGTCGGTCGACGTGCGGGAGTGCATCAGCCTGACCGGCCAGTTCGCCGCGGTCGACGAGATACTCAGCGGCCGGGAGAATCTGGTGCTGATGGCGAAGCTCCGTCACCTGAAGAACCCGGGCACCGTGGCGGACGAGCTGCTCGCCCGGTTCGGGCTGACCGACGCGGGCGGCCGGAAGGTGGCGACGTACTCGGGCGGCATGCGACGCCGGCTCGACATCGCGATGAGCCTGATCGGCGACCCACCCGTCCTCTTTCTCGACGAGCCGACGACGGGCCTGGATCCGCAGGCGCGGGTCGAGGTGTGGCGCACCATCAAAGATCTCGCACAGTCGGGCACCACGGTGCTGCTGACGACGCAGTACCTCGACGAGGCCGAGCAGCTCGCCGACCGCATCGCGATCCTGCACCACGGAACCATCATCCAGAACGGCACCCTGGCCGAACTGAAGCAGCTGATCCCACCCGCCAAGGTCGAGTACATCGAGAAGCAGCCGTCCCTCGAGGACGTCTTCCTCGCACTTGTCGGCGGCGACCTCGGAACGGACCCGACCGAGGGCGACCACGGCACGGTGACGACCGGAAAGGACCATCGATGACCACGCACGTTCTCAGCGACACCGGCGCGCTGACGGGCCGTTCGCTGCGCCACATCGCCCGCAGCCCCGACACCATCATCACCACGGCGATCACCCCGATCGCACTGATGCTGCTGTTCGTCTATGTGCTGGGCGGCGCCATCAGCATCGGGAGCGACGAGTCGTACATCGACTACATGCTTCCGGGGATTCTGCTGATCACGATTGCCTCGGGCATTGCCTACACCGCCTACCGGCTGTTCCTCGATTTGCAGAGCGGCATCGTCGAACGCTTCCAGTCGATGCCGATCGCCCGGCCGAGTGTGCTGTGGGCGCACGTCCTGACCTCGCTGGCGGCCAACATGATCTCGGTTGCGGTCGTCATCGGCGTCGCGTTTCTGATCGGATTCCGGACCGGCGCATCCCTCGGCGCTTGGGCGGCGGTCGTCGGGCTGCTGCTGCTGTTCACCCTGGCGCTGACCTGGATCGCGGTGATCGCCGGGTTGTCGGCGAAGACCGTCGACGGTGCCAGCGCCTTCAGCTACCCGTTGCTCCTCCTGCCGTTCGTCAGTTCCGCGTTCGTGCCCACCAGCTCGATGAGCGGCCCGGTCGCCTGGTTCGCCGAGAACCAGCCCGTCACCGCCATCGCGAACACCATCCGGGCGCTGTTCGCGGGCCAACCAGTCGGCAACGACATCTGGATCGCGCTGGCCTGCATCGTCGGCATCCTCGTCATCGCCTACCTGGTCGCCGTCCGGATCTACCGCCGCAAGTTCAGTTGATCTCACCGGTCCACAAGGGGCTGGAAGCTCCTCCGCGGCCGCCGAGTGAACCTCGATTGAGCGACGGCGCTCCGAACAACCGGTGTCGTGATTGACCAACCGCTGTGGATGTTGCGCCGAGCCCGGAGAGGTTGCAGCGATCACTCCTGGTCGGTCGAAACCTGTCGCAGGCTGACAGCGGCGCCCTCTCCCCGTCTCGGGTGCGACCGGGAATGTGACCACCCGGTGCAGGTATCTCTCAAGGCTCCACCGAACTCCCCATTTCAGACAATGGCCGGACCGAGGGGGATCACCATGGAACAACCGCTCAATCGCAAGACGATCGCCGAGATCGGCGTCATTCCCGCGGAAGGGGACCGTGAATGGGTACGTGCCGATTTGCTGGGCCTGAATGTCGACCGGGAAACCGAACTCGTCGTCGAGCATGACGGCCGCCGCGCCCACGTGTGGGCGGACCTCGACGCGGACGGAATCGATGTGCTGCATCCATTCCCGGCCCCGAAGCCCGTCGGGGTCACGGCGGACACCATCGGTCGACACCGTGACGTGCGGGAACTGGACGGCGTCCGTCCGCGCGGCATCGAGACCAGATTCCTGCCGACCAAGGCGACGCGGACCCACCGGCTGCGGGGGAGCCGCGGCGAGGACCGGGACAAGGGCGGCACCATCTTCGACACGGACGACCGGTACCTGTTCCAGGACAGCAGCTTTCCGTGGCGCATCGTCGGGAAGGTGCGCACCGCAGGTGGCTGGGGTTCGGGGACGGTGATCGGCCCACGGCACATCCTCACGGCCAGCCATGTGGTGAATTGGAATGCCGACGGCCGGGGCAACCCGGGGTGGGTCTCCTTCACGCCGTCCTACTTCGACGGCCGGGGGCGCTGGGGTGAGATCGGTGTCTCGGAGATCGTGTTCTGGGAGCAGGCCCCCGGGACCCTGACCGACCCGCAGACCGCGTTGGACTACGTCGTGCTGGTCACCGACCAACGGATCGGCGACAGCATCGGGTACGCGGGCTTCCGTACCTATGACGACGACTGGAACGGCGGCGACTTCTGGCAGTACACCGGCTATCCCGGCGAACTGGCCAGCGGCGAGCGCCCGGCATTCCAGGGTGACGCCGTCATCTCGACCAAGCAGGATTTCACCGTGAACGGCGTCGACGGCTCGGTGCTCGGCCACTTCAACGAGTTCACGCCGGGCCAGTCCGGAGGCTCGGTGTGGGGCTGGTGGTCGGGCGAACCGTGGCCGCGGGTGGTGGGTGTGGGCAGCACGATCGGCAGCACCGCCGTGCAGTCACCGACCGGCAGCACCGTCGGCGACAACGAGTACGGCGGTGGCCCGGGACTCAGCTCGATCATCTCCTGGGCGCGCGCCAACCGGCCCTGACGTCACGGCGACGGGACGGGCGTCGACGAAGCGGCGCCCGTCCCGTCGGGCGGTGCGCCGCGACCGCCTTACGCGTCGGTGGGCAGGGCGTCGGCCGGTTCAATGGTGGGCCGGTGCGCCGGGTCCACCGGCGGAGGCGACGGTTCCTGGGTACCGCCGGCGGGAGCGGATGCGTCGGACGCCTCGTTGTCCGCGCCACCCGACGACGTCACCTCGTGCAGGAGTCCCGGCCGTTCGGCGTCCTGCGAGGGCAGGGCGTCGCCGGCATCGATCGTGGGGCGGTCGTCCGGCCCGACGGGTGGTGGTTCCGGATCCTGGCCCGACCGTAGATCTGTTGCATCAGAGCGATTCTCGTTGCCGAGAGACACTGGCGAGTTCCTTTCGTGTGCTGCGGGGGCTTTCCCCGCAGAGATGGCCAGGCGCCCTGCCGGGCCGATCGGGGCGGCCCCGCCGGCGCTCCTGGCGCGCTACCGCGCGGGGTGCCGAGCCTGCTGACACCTGGGCCGACCCGCCGGTCCTGGCTCTGTTCCCCGGTCGTGATCGTTCCACTCACGATCCCGACACCGAGGTGCCTGCCGTGCATGTCGGCGGTACGGCCGTTGCCGAACTGTCATCCCGGCCGGCGCGGCCAGGAGGCCGCCGGGCCGCGATGCGTGAACCGGGACATCATCGGAAAGACCCACGGCAGTGACGTGACAGTGAGGTGGAAGCGCCCGCCGCAATCATCGGTCCGTTGACCGACGCGGAGGGCGAGATGAGCGAGAACAGCAGGAGCACAGCGGTATTCGAAGAGGTGGCGGCACACGCGGCTGCCCGACACCGGAACGTCACGGCCGGAATCGTGGACGACGTCCAGGTGCGCGGCAGGGACCGCCCGGGTGGCGGTGACCGGGTTGGCAGGGGCCGCGGGGCTGTCGAGGACCACGATGGCAGCGGTGGCCCGTCCGCCGGCTGGGCGCCCATCGCGGCGCTCGGCCTGGGAACCTTCGGCATCAGCACCGACCTGTTCGTGATGGCCGGTGTGCTCACCGCGATCGCTGCCGACCTGCGGTTGACCGTCGGGGTCGCCGGGCTGATGGTGACCGGGTTCGCCCTGGCCTACGCGGTGGGCGCGCCGCTGCTGGGCGCCGCACTGGGCGGCCGCAACCAGCGCCCGGTGCTGGTCGGCGCGTTGGTCACGTTCGGAATGTGCGCGGCGGCCTCGGCGGTCGCACCTAACGCGCTGGTCCTGCTGCTGGCCCGGGTCGTCGGCGGGCTCGCGGCGTCGGTGTACGGACCGGCTTCGGCGGCGGCCGCGATCAGCGCCTACCCGCAGAGCCACCACGGCCGCGCGCTCGGCGGGCTGCAGGCGTCGTCGTCGATGGCCATGATCATGGGAGCACCGGCCGGTCTGGTGTTGGCCTCGACGGTGTCGTGGCGCGCGGTGTTCGCGCTGGTCGCAGGCCTCACGGCGGTGGCCGTGGCCGGGCTGCTCCGCAGCGACGTCGGATCGACACCGCTCACGGTCGCCACGGCCGGGGAGCGGCTGCGACCGTTGCGGTCCCGCGCCGTGCTCGGCGTGCTCGCCGCCACGTTCCTGTTGATGGCCGCGTCCAATAGCATGTACAGCTTCGTGGGTGTGCTGCTCGGCGCAAGCACGAGCGGTGGTGGTCTGTGGGCGTTCGTCGTCGCGTTCGGCGTGGGCGGCGTCCTCGGCACCTGGTGCGGTGGGTCGGCAGCGGACCGGTGGGGCGCCGGGCCGGTGGTGTTGCTGGCCGCTACGGTGCAGACCGTGGTGCTGTCGCTGCTGGTGCTCGCCGCCGGGGTGCCGATCATGGAACTGATGATCGCCGCCGGGTGGGGGTTCGCCGGGTGGGCGCTGGTCACCGGCCAGCAGCATCGGCTGGTCCGGCTCGGTGCCCGGTCCGCGTCATTTGTGTTGGCGTTGAACAGCTCTGCCATCCAGTTCGGATTCGGCGTCGGCGCGTTGCTCGGCGGCGTGGTGATCGAGACGGCGGGTGCCGGCGGGTTGTCCGCACTGACCGTCGCCCTGGGCGGTGCGGGCGTCCTGGTGCTCGCGGCCGGTTCGGTGGTCCGGCGATGACGGAGATTGCTGACATCGGCTCCTTGGGAACGATTCTCGGGGTGTGGGCGCATCCCGACGACGAGGCGTATCTGTCCGGCGGAGTGATGGCGCTGGCCCGCGACGCCGGTTCCCGGGTGGTCTGCGTGACCGCAACCCGCGGCGAGCTCGGCACACCGGATCCGGACACGTGGCCGGCGGACCGGCTCGCCGCGGAGCGGATCGGTGAGTTGGCCCGTTGCCTGGGCATCCTGGGCGTCACGGAGCACCACTGGCTCGGGTACCGGGACGGCGGGTGCGCGGCAGCGGACCCACCCGTCGAGCGGCTGTGTGCGCTGATCGACGACATCGACCCCGACACCGTCCTGACATTCGGGCCGGACGGCATCACCGGGCACCCCGACCACCGGGCGGTCGGTGCCTGGGTGGTGGCGGCGGTGGATCGTGCGGCGCGGCCCGGCACCCGGTTGCTGCAGGCGGCCGTCCCGGCATCGTGGGAACGGGAGTGGGCGGCGCTGAACGACCGCCTCGGCGTGTACCTGCCCGGGTACCCGTTACCGGTGCCGGACGAGGATCTGGCGGTCGCCCTGGTCCTGGACGGGGACACCGTGACCCGCAAGGTGCGTGCGCTGGCCGCGCAGCGCACGCAGACCGCGGGACTCATCGAGGCAATGGGCGTCGGCTGTTACACCGACTGGGTGCGCACGGAATCGTTCGTGCAGCGCTCGCCGGCCCCGGCCCGTCACTCTCCCTGAGCCGAACCGTCAGAGCCGGCCGAGGGCGCGGTTGATGGCCCCGCGGGCGGTGTCCAGCACTGCGTCCCGATCCAGAACGGGGACGTCGGCAGCCGGCGTGCCGCGTCGCTCCGCGCGGGTGTCGGCCGGCGCGTCCGGTGCCCGGTCCGCGGCCGCGTCCAGCAGGGTGGCTGATCGCTCGTCGTCCAGCCGGCGCAGCAGGTCCGCGAGGTTCCGCAGGGTGACCCACAGGTGGATCCAGTTCCCGGTTCTGGTGAAGTAGTCGATCACCTCCCGGTAGCCGGTCAATGCCGCACGCAGGTGCCCACCGTTGACCTGTGCGGCGAGCAGCCCCACCGTCGCGACGCCGGCCAGGAATGTCGCCCCGGACGAGCGAGCCAACTCGATCGCCTGAACGTAGTGCGGCACCGCCGCATCGGGGGAACCGGCGAAGGCCTCGATCTCGCCGGCGACGTAGGAATCCCACGAGCGCATCGACGGCGCCGCACCGTCCATCGTGCGCCGATCGAGCTGATCGCGGGCCTGCTGGATCTCGCCCATGTAGGCCAGGGCCAGCGCGGCCAGGCCGAAGTTCTCCCGAGGCCGCCGGGACAGCGCCGCGGCGGCGATCGAGCGCTCGACGGTCTCCTGGAGGTCACCGCGGGCCAGCGCCGCGACCGACAGCGCCATCAGGCAGTACCACGCGCCGACGGTGTCCGTGGCGCGCTGAAGACCGCGGCCGGCCACTTCGGCGGCCCGCGCGTAATCACCCCCGTGATAAATCGCCTCGGCTGCCGTGCCCAGCACCGCCGGCCCCAGCGGGTGGTCGACGACGGCCGGGTCGTCCGCGAGATCGATTGCCCATCCGCGGATCTCGATCAGGTCCCGGTACGCCATCGCGTCGAACAGCGCCACCACCATCGCCGCTGCGTCGTCGAGCGGGCCGCCGTCCCGCGCCAGCCGCCAGGCCGCGCGGAGGTTCGGCAGTTCGCGGCGCAGGACGGCGTCGGCCTCGGGTTCCCGTTCGGTCGACATGGTGTCGCCGATCCAGCCGGTCAGCTCGACCGCCCAACGCAGGAAACGCCGGCCAGCCGCCTCGTCCTCACCAGTTGCCGCCAGCCGGTCGAGACCGAAGGCGCGCAGCGTCTCCAGCATCCGGTACCGGGTCCCGTCCTCGAAGCTCGCGACGATCATCGAGGCGTCGACCAGCCGGGCCAGCACGTCACCGGGTTCCCGCTCCGGTGCCAGCTCCGCCGCGAACGACTCCGCGGTGTCCAGGTCGACACCGTTGACGAACACCGCCAGCTGCCGGAACACCCGCTGCTCGTCCTCGGACAGCAACCGGTATGACCATTCGACGGTGGCCCGTAGCGTGCGGTGGCGTGCGTCGCCGGAAGGTCGGCCGCCACCGACCAGGTCAAGGGACCGGTCCAACCGCCGGTGCAGGTCGGTGATCGAGAACGTCGACAACCGCCCCGCAGCGAGTTCGATGGCCAACGGCATCCCGTCCAGCCGCCGGACGATGTCGGCGATCGTGGGCAGGTCGGTCGCAGCTGGCCGGGCACCGGGCCGGACGCGGGCGGCACGGTCGAGGAACACCGCCACGGACGGCACCCGGGCGATGTCGGGCTGCCCGTCGGGCACCGCCAGCGGGGCCAGCCGGAAGACGCACTCGGCCGGCAGACCCAGCGGCTCCCGGCTGGTGGCGAGCACGGTCAGTCGCGGGCAGGCCATCAGGAGGACGGCGATGAGATCCCGGACGGCGTCCACCAGGTGCTCGCAGTTGTCGATCAGCAGCAGCCCCTCCCGGTTGCCGAGGATGGCCAGGCATCCGGCGAGGACATCACCCTGAACCACGCTGAGGTTCAGCGCCGCGGCCAGCGCGTGCGGGATGGCGGTCGGGTCCGTCACCGCACCCAGCAGCACCGTGCCGGCGCCCACCTCCCGCGTCCCATCCCGGTGGGTGAGCTCGAGGGCGATCCGGGTCTTCCCGACCCCGCCGGGACCGACGACGGTGACCAGCCGTTCCGCCGCGAGCAGCCGGCGCAGCTGCGCGAGCTCTGCCTCCCGTCCGATGATCCGGGTGGGTGGGCGCACCGATCCCTCGGTGCGCACCGGGCCCGGGCCCGTTGTTCCCGAGGCGATGTCGCGCTCCACCTGACCCAGTGCCGGTGATGGATCGAGTCCGGTCTCGTCGGCCAGCCGCTGCCGGAATACCCGTCCCTCCCGTAGCGCGTCGGCGGGCCGGCCGGCGGCGGCGAGGGCCCGCATCTGCAGGAGCACCGCCGATTCGCGCAACGGCTCCGCCGCCACCGCCTGCGCGGCGAGCGGCAACACCTCCGTGGTGCGGCCGGCCTCGATTCCGCGGGCGATCAGCACGTCCGTCACCTCCCCACGCAAGCGGCCCCATTCCTGGGCAGCGGTGGCGATCGGCAGGAAATCCATGAGATCGGCGAGAATCGTTCCACGCCAGAGTTCTTCCGCCTGCCGCAGCACGGTGAACGCCGCGGTCGGGTCCTGTTCCGCGCGGCCACTGGTCAGTAGCGCGCGGGCCTGCGCCACGTCGAACTCGTCGGTGCCCAGGTCCAGCCGGTAGCCGCCGGGTTGGGTCTGCAGCCGCTGCGCCGCGGGGCCCAGCTGCGCTCGCAGCCGGAAGATGTGACTCTGCAACGCTTGTCGCGCCGAATCGGGCGGCTCGGCCGGCCACAGCGCGTCGACGAGCGAGTCGACGGGGACGGTGCGGCCCTGGGCGGCCGCGAGCATGGTCAGCACGGCCCGGCGCTTGGATCCGCGGACGTCCACCGGGGCGCCGTCGACGGTGAGCCGCAGCGGGCCGAGCACCTCCACCCGCACCGACGGACCGTCGCCTGCCATTCCTCACCTCCACGAACCGACCATTGCCCCGCCGGAGAACGAAATTGTGGCAGCCGGATCGGGTCGCTGTCAGACGTCACCGACGGGACGCCAGCGCCGTGACAGCGCGCGGAAGTGCCGCGACAGCACAGGGGCGTTGCCTTGCATCCGTCGCCGGCACCACAGCCGGCCGGAAAAGAGAGGAGTCCAGATGGACACCACCAAGGTCATGGAGTTTCTCGGACAGTTCGTCGCCGACATGGGAGCCACCGGGTCGGCCGGCTCGGTCGCCGTCGGGCACCGGCTGGGCCTGTACCGGGCGCTGTCGGAGGGCCCGGCCACCCCCGAGGAGTTCGCCGCCCGTACCGGCTACCACCGTCGGTACCTGACCGAGTGGCTGCGGTTGCAGGCCGCGAGCGGGTATGCCGGCTACGACGCCGCGACGGGGGAGTTCTTCCTCAGCGCCGAGCAGGCGTACTGCCTGGCCGACCCGAACGGACCCAACCTGCCCGCCGCGTTCGTCACCGCCATCGGATACCTGCGTGCCGAGCCGAAACTGACGGAGGCCTTCCGCACCGGGGAGGGCGTCGCGTGGCACGAGCACGACGAGGACGTCTTCGTCGGGTGTGATGCCTTCTACCGGCCCGGGTACGTCACCGACCTGGTGCCGAACTGGATCCCCGCCCTCGAGGGTGTGGAGGCGAAGCTGACCGCCGGTGCACGGGTCGCCGACGTCGGGTGCGGCTTCGGGTCGACCTCGGTGCTGCTCGCCCAGGCATACCCGGCGACCACCGTGGTCGGGTCCGACTACCACGCCGACTCGATCGACCAGGCCCGGAAGAAGGCGGCCGACGCCGGCGTCAGCGACCGGGTCAGCTTCGAGGTTGCCTCCGCAGATGCGTTCGCCGGGTCCGGCTACGACCTGATCACGACCTTCGACGCGCTGCACGACATGGGCGACCCGGTGGCAGCCGCGCGTCACGTTCGGGACTCGCTGGCCGCGGACGGCACCTGGCTCGTCGTCGAGCCGGCCGCGTCCGACCGCGTCGAGGAGAACTTCAACCCGGTGGGACGGCTGTACTACGCCGGGTCGATGTTCCTGTGCGTGCCGAACGCGCTGTCCCAGTCGGGGGGTGAGTCGCTCGGCGCGCAGGCCGGCGAAGCGGCGATTCGCCGGGTGGCGGAGCAGGCCGGCTTCACCCGGTTCCGCCGGGCGGCGCAGACCGCGTTCAACCTGGTGTTCGAGATTCGGCCGTAGTGCGGTGGGCGGCGGTCGCGTGGAAGTGGCGACCGCCGCCCCTGCCCGACTCCGGTCATGCTTCGGTCTCGCGATGACGCCGGAGTCCACCGGTGAGGACGCCGGTCACGCAGATGCTCGAACCGTCGGGCGAGTGATCCACGTCCGCGGTGTACCCGCGGTCGTTCAGTGCGACCGTCAGCGGTCCCGCGAGATCCCGGTTCCGGGTCGGGTCGCCGGGCCCGTATCCGTAGAACAGGAACAGGCGGCCGGTCGGCGCGAGCAGCTCACCGATGCGCCGCCATTCGTCGACCGCAGGACCGGTCCAGAAGACGTTCACGTTCATCGCGACCACCGAGTCGAACGGTGGTCCGGCCTGCTCGTAACGGGCGAGGTCGGCCCGCGTGAATTGGGCGCGTCCGGCGGCGATGTGCATCGTGTTCCGCTTGACGGCGCGGGCGATCGCGGTGGCGGAGCGGTCAATACCGATGACGATTCCCGTGCCCAGCCGGTCTGCGATCAACCCGGCCGCGACGCCCGGCCCGCAGCCCACGTCGAGAATGCGCTGGTCGGGCCGGACGTCGAGGCGGTCGACGGCCCACTGGACCCTGTCGGGAATGGCCGTGCCGACCATGTGAGGCGGCGCCGTCAGCTGGTGGGCTGCACCGCGGCCGGGTCCATCCACATGACCTCGAAGAGGTGGCCGTCCGGGTCGGCGAAGCTGCGGGCATACATGAAGCCATCGTCCATCGGCTCGTTGGACGGCCCGGCGCCGGCCGCGATGGCCTTGTCGACGAGCGCGTCGACGGCCTCCCGGCTGTCCGCCGACAACGCGATGATCGCCTCCGTGGTGGTCGAGGAATCGGCGACGTCCTTCTTGGTGAAGGTCTTGAAGAACGGCTCGACCAGCAGCATCAGGTAGATGGTGTCGCTGATGACGATGCTGGAGGCCTTCTCGTCGGTGAACTGCTGGTTGATCGAGAAGCCCAGCTCGGTGAAGAACTGCTTCGACTTGTCCAGGTCCTTCACGGGCAGGTTCACGAAGATCATGGTCGGCATGGTGGGCTCCTTCTCGCTCGGTGCGCGGCGCGCTGTGGTTCAGTGATCCGACCCCTGTCCGTCGCCGCACTCATCGGTCCTCCCTGCCGCCGCGCCGGGTGTGCGGAGCGCCGGGCGTTGCCGAGAGCGAGTACCGGCCGAGCGGGCGGAGTTTTTCGTGGTTTGGGGCGCCGCACCGGGTGGGGTAGCCTGGATGACCGCGGCACCCGGCGGAACAACTCCCATCCCGGTGCCGCGGTGGTGTGTTCGCGGGCCTATAGCTCAGACGGTTAGAGCGCTTCCCTGATAAGGAAGAGGTCGGAGGTTCAAGTCCTCCTAGGCCCACGGTTGTGGTCGCTGATGCCCGCCAGGGACGTCTGCAGTACGGTTCGGGATCAGTGCTCGATCACTGCATTCGGACTGGATGGTGCTGATGAAGAAGATCTTGGTGCTGCTCGCGGTGGCCGGTGCGGCCGCTGCCCTGGTGCAGCGCAGACGGCAGGCCGCGGCAGCCGAGGCGGCGTTGTGGGAGGAAGCCACCCGCGCGCCCACCACACCTACGCCGCCTGCAGCGGCCACTTCGTAGTTCTGCTCGTCCGGGCCGGTCCGCCGGCCCGCTCGGGGACGTAGCTCAATTGGCAGAGCACCGCCTTTGCAAGGCGGGGGTTGAGAGTTCGATTCTCTTCGTCTCCACAGGTCCTGACTGCAGGTTCAGTTCGTCACGCGGTCCACATGCATCCGCAGTCTTCGACGAGTACAACCAAACCACAGCCAAAGGCCTTCAACCTTAGTTTGGCGGCACTTCTCCGCGGTCCCCTTCGTCCAGCAGGTCTGGTACAGGGACCGCAGCGGTCGATTGACGCACCCCGCGTAACCCCGCCTTACCGCGTGTCACGACGCCCCACCGCCCCTAGACAGTCACCGCGACCGAGAGGACGATTGACTGCCCCACCACACTCGACTCGGGTGGCGAGGACGAGGGTCAGTTGTCCGTCAGAGGAGGAACGACCATGTTGAAACGGTCTGCTGCACTCGTCCTGGCGACGGCCGCTGTGCTGACGGCGACGGCAGGCACGGCCTCAGCCAGCGGCAATGGCGCGGTGGTGGTGCGTGACGGAGGGCAATGTCTCACAACTTCCAGTACGGGTGCCGCTTGGTTCTTCTCGTGCAGCTTCACGCTCGTCTTCGGGCCGAACGGCACCGTCACCCAACGCATTTCAGGCCCTGTGATCCCTGAGTTGAGTAGCCCGCTGCCGTCGCGGGCGGTGACGGACGTTGCGGGCGGACCCTGCCTCGTGCTGGGTGGTCAAGTGATCACCACGGTCGTCGCTGGAGTTGTCACCCCAGGGGGGCAAGCGCAACTGACCTGCAAGAACTGACACTCGGAGTGCCTCGCCCGGAATGCGGGTCAGCCGGGATCGGTAGCATCGAACACATGTCCACCTCGACCGATCGGTCACTCCGGGGTGTGTTGGGCCTCCGCTCTGGGCCAGGCCCGGCACCGCATCCCACTTGAAGGTTGTTGTGCCGCCGAGGAAGTCGCGGCGCAACTGCTCGAGTCCGGTGAGAAAGGCGACCTGTGGCGGTTCCACGCGTTCGTCACCACCACCTCGCCGAGGTCGCCGACACCGTCGAGGCCGACAAAACCCACCGGCACCTCGCGATCATCGAAAACGTCCATGCCGACCTCAAACACGCCGCCCTGGCGCACCTGCGGTCAAGGAAATTCACCGCCAATGCTGCCTGGGTGGTGTTGGCGTGCATCGCTTTCAATCTCACAAGGGCTGCCGCGACGATCGGCGGTGACAAACTCACAAGAGCTCCACCCCTGGGTTCAATGGATGGACTGGGCCGGGCCGCGCCGCTTGCGACGGCGCCCGGTTGTCACCACTCGGTCGGCTTGGCAGACGTGCGCACCCATACGTCGAAGAAGTCTTGCAGGTCCTGACCGGACACCTCCTCGTACACCGCCTGGAAGTCCTCTGTGGTGGCGTTGGAGTCGTTGTACCGCGTCAGCCACAGTCTGGCGCCGGCGAAGAAGGAGGGGTCACCGACCTTCTCTCGCAGAGCGTGCAGTGTCGCGGCGCCCCGGTCATAGACGCCATCAGCGAAAAGCCCGAGCGGTCCGGGATCCGCAATGGCCAGCGCCCAGAATTCGTCATCGGCCGGTATGGCCAGGACCTCGCCAAAGCTCTCCTGAGCGGTGGCGCCCCCCGTGTGCTCCGTCCACAGCCACTGCGCATAGGTGGCCCAGCCTTCGTTGAGCCAGATGTCCTGCCAGCGCTGCGGGCTCACCGCATCGCCGAACCACTGATGCGCCAACTCGTGCACCACGGTGCTCTCGCTGGCGACCCGGGAATACACGGGGCGGGTCTGCGTCTCGAGCGCGTAGCCGACCGAGTCGTCGTCCACGATGGAGCCGAATGCGACGAACGGGTACGGCCGGAAAGTGTCCGACAGGAAGTCGATCATGTCCGCCTGCTTGGCAAGACTGGCCTTCGTCGTGGTGAGCCGTGCGCCAGTCACGCCGTCGTCGACGGCGTCGATGATCGGCAGTCCGCTGGGCGTCGTGGTGTAGGTGAGCGCGTAGTCACCGACCGATGCCGTGGTCAGGTAGCTGGCCTGGGGATCGGGCGCATTCCAGAACCACGTCGTCCAGCCGCCGGCGGTGAGCGGGTCTCGCGACGGCACGCCGTTGGCCACCGCGACCTTGCCCCTGGGCACCGTGATCTCGAAGCTGTAGGTGGCCTTGTCGGTGGGGTGATCACTGACCGGATACCAGGTCATCGAGCCCTCGGGCTCGCTGACGACCATGGCACCGTCGCGGGTGGTGACCCAGCCGTACAGGGCGTCTTCGATGTCCGTCGGCCTGGTTGTCTCGCCGCCGTAGGTCACCACAACCCTTGCCGACTGGCCTTTCTTGATCTTCGGGCGGGGCTGGATGGTCAGCTCCCAGATCCGGGCAGCGTCGTCCTGCACCTGCCAGTACGCCGCGCCGTCCACCCCGGCGCCTGCGACCGGCGCCGCGACTTCGCGGGCGGGCTTGCCGTTGACGGTGATCGCCCGCACGTCCATGCCGCGCAGGTCGAGATTGAAGCGGTCCAGATCCTGTGTGGCGACAAGATCGATCGTGGCAACACCGGTCAACTGACCGACGAGCGGCGCCGGGGCGGGTCTGGGCGGTGTGTAGGTGAGGTCGAGGTTGTAATGGCTGACGTCGTATCCACCGTTGCCGGCGAACGGGAAGTAGGCGTCGCCCACGCCGGCCGCACCGGCCGTGTACCGCGGGCCGCCCGCACCGGCCTTCGCGCTCACGAGCTCAGCGGAACCGGATGGAGCCGGAGCAGCGGCCACACTCGGTGCTCCCACGCCCAACCCCAGAACGACCGCCGTACCGACAACCAGGGTCAGATGACGGCGTTGGGACATTTGGCGATGCATCACGATTCCTCCGCAGGCACACCTCAACGACGGACGCGCCAGCCGACTGCTGTCGCCCAAGCGTTGAGCGCGACGATCACCGCACCTTCGCACGATCCGCGCCGCACATCAAGATCGTTGATACCGCTACGGCGCCGCGCGGGGGACGCTCGGCGTGCCGCGGGATCTATCGCCTCTGATTCATCCCAGGCGAGTTGCCACGGGCGAACGCGCGGGATGTGCGGTCACTGATCTCGACGAGACACTGCGCCGTTCAGCGGTACCAGCTCACTCCTGCCGGGCCTGAGGCGATCCGCATTCTGCAGACAGAATTCTTGCTACCCGCCCGCCTGCGATCGCGCAGCGGGTGGGCTGAAAGCATTTCGCATCATCGGAAGGTCGGCGGTGACATAGTCGACTCGCCGAAAGTTGAATGATGCTGCAGATCAAGGCTTCGGTCGAAGACGCCGGGCTTGACAACGGGTGGATATTGATTTCGAACGAATATCCCGGAATTCGAATACGCCGACTCGGCGCAGGCGTTCTTCGGTGACAGTCCATGCGCCGCAATGCGGCTATGGGTTTGGGCGGCCCGCGCCGGTGCTGTTAATCCGCCGTCGCGATTTGCTGGCGGTACCGTCAGATGTTTCCGTGGTGCCGGTGCTGAACGGTCGACCGGCCGACTGCCGGTGAGTGAAGGAATGTGCCGTGCCACGGTCGGTCGCCCTGACCCGATGGCGAATGGCGCTGCTCGCACAACGGTGAACCGATTGGAACCGAGGGAGAATGTTGACACGATCACGGCGGCGGCTCATCGTGCTTCTGGTGGTGCCGCTTCTGGGCCTGTCGCCCCTGAGTGCCGCATCCGCCGCGGCCGCCGATGTCCACGGAGAATCCTCAAAGGTTGTGCTGGACTGGGAACGCATCTCCATCTCGACGATTTACGGCGATCCACTGAAGCCCCCGACGACGCCCATCGCCGTCGGTGTCCCTTATCTCGGTTACACCTCGCTCGCCATGTTCAAAGCTGCCAGAGCCGCTGGCCGTCAGCACGGCTCGTCATCGGCCGCAATAGCGCAGGCCGCCCATGACGTTCTCATCCAGTACTACCCGCTGTTGACAACGGAACTCAACAAGGATCTGGACCTCAGCCTGGCGACGGTCGCCGAGGGCCCTGTCAAGCAACGCGGCATCGTTGCCGGCGCCCGGGTCGCCGCGCAGCTGATCCGCAGTCGCGCGGATGACCAGCCGGACCCCTCGATCGTGTACGCGAAGGCGGCAGCTCCCGGCGTTTGGCAGCCGGCTCCCGACCGGCCGATGCTGGCTCCCTGGCTCGGATTCATCGATCCACTGGTGGTCCACCGCCGCGTCCGGATCGCCGGTGTTGACGGGCCCGACCCGCTCAGGAGTGCCACCTACGCCCGTCAGTACAACGAGGTGAAGAATCTCGGCGCAGTATCCGGATCCACCAGGACCGCTGAACAGACCGAGACGGCAACGTTCTTCAATTCCAACTCGGCCATCATGGTCAGCGAGGGCCTCCTGAGGTACCTGGACGATCGGCGGATCGGTCTGCTGGAAACCGCGCGGTTGTTCGCGATGATCCACTCGTCGATGACGGATGCCCTGATCACCTGCTGGCGGCTGAAGTATGAGGTGGGTTTCTGGCGCCCGTTCCAGGCCATCCACGGCGCAAGCAGCGATGGCAATCCGGCAACCGAGCCGGACGAGACCTGGGTGTCGCTCCTGCCGAACCCGCCGTACGGCGATTACGTCAGTGGCCACGGTTGTGTGACGTCGCCGGCGGTGGAGGTCATCCGGGAAACACTCGGCGAGAGGACCCCGTTGACGCTGCTTTCCTATCCTTCGATGACCAAGCGCAATTACTCGAACCTCAGGTCGATCGAGCGGGATGCGTTTCACTCCAGAATCTGGGGCGGCCTGCACTTCCGCACCGCGATGAACGACGCGTACGCCATCGGGCACGCGACAGCGGACGTGGTGGTGGCCAAGCTCGGCGACTGAGGGTGGTCCCCTCGTTTCCTGTCGGAGCATTGCTCGGGCGTTGCTCCGGCTCAGCGCCTGCGTTCGATTGCCGTTTCAGGGCCGCCGCGGGAGCCCGGGCAAAGCGCCCACCGTCTCATCCGCCTTATGTGAGGCGTGATCTCTGCAGCCCCGGAAGCATGGCCTGAGCGGGGGATACACCGTTTGTGTCCACCTGGGCGACAGCTCGTTATGTCGGGGGGCGTCAGTCCGTGCGCCGTCAGGCAGCCCAGCAATTGCTGCAACGCGGCCTGACCAGCCAGCTCCCGGTGAGAACACTCGTCTCGGGCACCCTGATCGCGCCGTCGCCGGGCAGTCCGAGGCGACGGGCCCCGCAACACGGTGTCCACCGATTCCGGCACCACGTGCACGTCGTCAAGGTCTTCCAGGACGTCCGCCGGCACCCGGCCGGCCGCCCTGACCCGAACACCCAGAACTGGCATGTGCGCACTCCGCCGGTCACTGCTCCGGCGAACGACGGCGGCCTGTCGCCGGAACCCGAGCCGTGACGGCGAACCCCGTTCGACCCGGCGGCCGCGAGGCGGTCCCCGGTCGGCGATCGAGTTGACGGCGCCTCCCTGTCCGAACTGACCGCATTTCGGTACGTTAGACCGAATGGGCGATCGGTCAGCGCGGCCGTCCTGCCGGCGGGTCGGCGTACGCGCACACTGACCGGGTCGCGTGCGCGACCGCTGCGGCGACGGGATGACGACCGACCGGATGCGGTGCCGGCGGGGCCCTGCAGTTTCAGCACGTTCGACGAGGGCGGTCGCACCACAAGGTGCAGCGCAGGACAGGGGGCCGATGATGTTCGCGCACAGGCGATACCGGGTGGCGGCGATCGGCGCGTCGGTGGTGTTGCTCGCCGCCTGTACCAGCAATGCGGCCAACGACACCCCGAGCAGCGCGTCACCGACCGCATCACCCAGCGCGGCGACGGTCTCCGGTGCGGCCGCGGCGTCGTCCGTGCAATCGGCGGGAACATCGGCCTCCGGCAGCGCCCCGTCGTCCGCGTCGGCCCAGGCGGCGGGCCAGTACACCTCCGTGCCGGGCCTCGATCAGGCTGCCCTGGACGTGATGAACAAACCCGTCTACGGGCTCGGCCAGTGGGCCATCGCGGTCCGCGACCTCGACACCGGTGAGCAGATCGTCTCGCTCAACGCCGGCACCATGTTCGAGCCGGGGTCAATGGTGAAGACGTACAGCACCGGAGCGGCGTGGCTCGAATTCGGACCCACGTCGACCGTTGTCACACCGGTGAAGCAAACCGGGACGGTGACCGACGGGAAACTCAACGGCGACCTGCTCCTGGTCGGCGCCGGCGACCTGACGATGGGCGGCCGCACCCGACCCGACGGCACGGTCGACTTCACCAACCTCGACCACAATGACGCCAACGGCATCCCCGGTGCCACCCTCACCACCGAAGACCCGCTCACCGGGTTGAACGAGCTCGCCGCCCAGGTGAAGGCATCGGGCATCACAGAGGTCTCCGGGAACGTGATCGTCGACGACCGGCTGTGGCAGCCGCACACCCTGGCCGACGGACCGGTGTCGCCGATCATCATCAACCAGAACGTCATCGACTTCACCACCACGCCGACCAAACCTGGTGAGGTGGCGACATCCGTGATGAGTCCGGTGGTCGCCCCGTGGGTGGTCAAGGGTGAGGTGAAGACCGTCGAGGCCGGCGGGACGACCAACATCAAGGCCAGCTCGCCGGAGGAGGGCACCGTCGTGCTGAGCGGGACCATCGCCGCGGACAGCAAGCCCGTGGTCAACGTCTACGCGTTCAAGGACCCCGCGACGTACGCCCGCACCGCCTTCATCGAGGCACTGAAACGGGCCGGTGTCAGCGTCACCGCCGATCCGGTCGGCACCAACCCGGCCGCGAAACTTCCCCCGAAGCAGGAGGTTTCCGCCCTGCCGGCTGTCGCAAAGCTCACCTCGCTGCCGCTCGAGGAGGAGGTCACCTACGTCAACAAGATCAGTTACAACGTCGGCGGCGAGACCCTGCTGTGCAGGCTCGCGGTGGCCGCGGGCAGCGACGATTGCGAGCAGGGGTTGCCCAGGGCGGCGGAGATCTGGAAGAAGGCCGGGCTGGACACCACCTCGGCGGCCCTGGTCGACGGATCCGGGTTGAGCGGCAACCTCATCACGCCCGACAACCAGGTGCAGCTGCAGTCGATCATGGCCAAGCGTCCGGACGCCGAACAGTGGAAGTCGACGTTGCCGGTCCTGGGCGTCGACGGTTCCCTGGCGCTGGTGCAGGCCGACAGCCCGGCGAAGGGGAAGGTGATCGGCAAGACCGGCACACTCGCCGCGTTCGACGACTTCAACGGACGGTACCGGCTGCCGGTCAAGGCCCTGGGCGGCTACATGGAGACCAAGAGCGGGCGACAATTCGCCTTCGCGGTGATCGCCACCAACAGCGTGTACCCGGACGTCAACGGTGTGTTTTCGGCCAACGACGACGTCGGCAAGGTGGTCGCATCCATCCAGCAGTCCTACTGATCGCATCCCCGCTCCAATGACCCGGAAGGTCGCCAGATGACCGCAACGCGAGGGCACCGTGGGCTGCTGACGGTGGCGGCGGCGGTCCTGCTGGCCGGCTGCACCGGCTCGACCGGCGTGGCCACGTCGACGCCATCACAGACGAGCGCGTCAGCGACAGGCACGTCAGCGCCGGCGAACTCACCGGCGACATCGGGACCGGAGACGTCCTCCGCGTCGGGCACCGGCTCCGCATCGCCGACCGCCGGAACAGGCTCGCCGCAGGCCGCCCTCGATCAGGCACTCGCCGAACTCGTTGCCATGCCCGGTGGGCCGCCGGGCGTCATCTCCATCGTCCAGGTTGGTGACGATCGCACCGTGCACACCGCCGGCGTCGCCGACGTGAAAACCGGCGCGGCACCTGATATCGGCGACCACATGCGGATCGCATCGGCAGCCAAGGCCTTCAGCGGGGCGACCGCGCTGGCGTTGGTCGACAAGGGCGTGCTGAGTGTCGACGACACCATCGGCAAGTGGCTGCCCGATCAGCCGAAGGCGTGGGCGAACGTGACGCTGCGCCAATTGCTGAGCCACACCAGCGGACTGCCGGATTTCAGCAAGAGCCCGGAATTCGCCAAGGCGGTGGGTGCCTCGCTGACTGTTCCGCCTCCGCCGGAAAAACTGCTGACCTACGTTGCGGATGAGCCCTTGCAGTTCCCGCCGGGAAGCCAGTACCTGTACGACAACTCCGACAACATCGCCGCCGCCCTGATGATCCAGGCCGCGACCAAGAAGACCTACGCGCAGGCGCTCAAGGAGCAGGTGCTCGACCCGCTGGGCCTGACCGGCACATCGCTGCCGGTGGGCATCGAGGTGCCGGAACCGGTGCTGCGGGGCTACGAACTCGATCCGCCCAACCCACCCGAGGACGTCACCGGGCTGATCGCGGCGGGCTGGTCGTGGGCCTCCGGCGGGATCGTCTCCACCCCGCAGGACATGAACACCTTCATCCGCGGCTACGTCGGCGGCAAGCTGTTCGGACCGGGAACCCAAGCGCTGCAGACGAAGCTGTTCATCCCGGGAGGTGAATCCGGCCCGCCCGGCCCCGGGATCAACTCGGCGAGCATGGCACTGTTCCGCTACGAGACGCCGTGCGGTGTGGTGTACGGGCACACCGGCAACACCCCCGGGTACACCCAGTTCGCCGTCGCCAGCCCGGACGGCACCCGCTCCGCCACGATGGCGATGAACCTGGCCCGCAACGCGGACGGGAAAGGTCCGGAGTTGCAGGTCCTGCATGCGCTCCAGCAGGCGGAGGCTGCGGCGGTGTGCGCGGCGCTGGCGGGGTGATCAGGGCGGCCGATCATCACCAGCCGGCGGTAGGAGATCTCCCAGCGGGGTTGTCGGACCGTCGCCGGTCCCGCCGTTGCCGATGGAATCGATGATGGCGCCCCTGGCACGACGCCCATATCGTGCCGAGATGGGGCCTTCGACTCGCGCCGCCCGGACCCGCCGGTTACAGTGATCGCGCGGCCGTGGTTCGGCCGACGAGGGGGATGCGCACTTGGGGCGCCTCGCCAGGTTCAAGCCCTGGGTCCTCCACCGAGCAGGGCGTGCGGGGTCACCGTCGGAGTTTGGCGGTGGCCCTTTTCGGTGAGCAGGGTCAGCGCGCGGCGCCGACCGTCGTCACTCCCACTTCGGCGAAGGCCACGACCAGGCCGGCCCGGTCCGGCCCGGGGACAACGCGGTCGGCGACCTCGATCACCCGCGGGTTGCTGCCCTCGATCGCGACGGCGGTACCGGCGAACTCCAGCATCTCGATGTCGTTGAGCCCGTCGCCGATCGCGATGACGTCCGCGACGTCGATGCCGAGATGGTCCAGCACGGCCTGCATCCCGACCGCCTTGTGCACCCAGGCCAGGAAGATCTCGCCCGCGGAGTCACCCATGTCGGGGATGGAACTGGGCAGCGCGCCGAGTTCCGGCCCGATCTGCGCGGCAAGGGACAGCACCGGCTCCGGCGAATCGAAACATGTGACCTTGCCGAACGACGCACCGGTCAGGTCCGGCGACATCCGCAGCGCCGCAAGGATGTCCAGCGGGCCCTCGCGTTCCGGTCGGTCGGTCGACCGCAGGCGCCGGGCCAGCAGGTCGGTGAGCCGCCGGTCCACACCCGGCGGCCCGTACAGCGCCTCCGGCGCCTCCAGCAGGTACGCGACGTTGTGATCGTCGAGCAGCGACACCACCCGGGCGGCCAGTTCCGGCGGGAACCGGTGATCGACCAGCACTCGCCCGGCGATCTCCACGTACCCGCCGGCCGCCGCCACGAAGCCGTCCAACTCGATGAGCACGGACGCCGGGATCATCGACCGCGGGCGCCCGGTGCACAGCATCACCCGGTGCCCGGCCGCGCGGGCGGCCCGGACCGCGTCGACGTGCGCCTCCGGCACCACCCCGTGATGGGCGTAGGTGCCGTCGAAGTCGAGGAACACCAGTCGCTGCCCAGAGCCTTGTGCCACCACCGGAACCCTACCGGGGCGTACCGCGCCGCCCGGACCTGTGAGGATGGGGCGGGACTGCAGCTGACCGACGGCCGCCCGCCGCACCGGACGACGAGGACGATTGTTCATGGGATCTGCTCGCGACACGTCGTCGCAGGACCTCGCGGTTCGCCTGGCGAGCTCGAGATCCGTTCTGGCCGTTGCCCTTCTGTTCGCCGTCAACGGGTTGATCATCGGCGGCTACGGCGGGGTGCTGCCGTCCATCCGGGAGCGGCTGGACATCGGCGCGACGGAGATCGCGGTCCTGCTGTTCACCGCCGGGCTCGCCGGCATCCTCGCCATGCAGATCGGTGGCAGGCTGTCCGACTCGCTCGGCGCCCGCCAGGTATCGCTCACCGGGCTGCCGATCCTCATCGCCGCGGCAGTGACGTTCGCGTTCGCCGACACCTTCTCGGTGGCCATTGCCGGTGCCGTGCTGCTCGGGCTCGGAAACGGATCGTTGGATGTGGCGATGAACGCCATCGGGGTGCAGGTCGAGGCGGCTCGCAAGCGCCCCATCATGAGCCGGTTCCACGCCCTGTGGTCGGTGGGCGGGCTCACCGGCGCCGGGTGTGTGCTGCTGATGGCGACGGTGCTCGGTCTCACCGGGGGCGACATCGTGCTGCCGTTGCTGCTGTTCGTGGCCGCGCTGGCCTCTGGTGCCTTCGTCGTGCTGCTGCGGATCACGCCGCCCACCGCCGTCGTCCCGCACAGCGTCGACGGTGTCCGGATCAAGATCCCCCCGATCGCCTGGGTGCTGGCGATCATGGCGTTGGCGTTCGGCCTGTCCGAGGGCACCGCCACCGACTGGGCCGCGCTGCACGTCACCGAGGTCGCGCAGGTCGACTCCACCACCGGATCGCTGGGTCTGGTCGCGGTCAGCGCCTTCATGGTCGTCATCCGGCTCGCCGGGGACCGCCTCGTCTCCCGATTCGGGCGGCGGGCGGTGGTCCGCTTCGGTGGCCTGTGCGCCGCCATCGGTTACGGCACCGTGACCGTCGTCAGCAGCCTGCCGCTGCTGCTCACCGGCTGGGCACTGGTCGGGCTGGGCGTGGGCATGATCGCACCGCAGGTGTACGCGGTGGCCGGTCATGTGGGTGGCGGCCGGGTGTTGGCCTTCGTCGTCACGTTCGGCTACGCGGCGTTCCTCGCCGGGCCGGCGATCGTCGGCTTCCTGGTGAACCACCTCGGGTTGCACCACACCATGGCCGTGCCGGCAGTGCTGTGCGTGGGCATCATGGCGCTGGCGTCGATCATGCCCAAGCACGACGACGACCTGGAACCCGCGAGCTGACGGTCGGAAACCCGCCGCCCGGAGTTGACGGCGCCCGGGCACGTGCGGAAACGGAACCGTCGTGCCCGGGCGGCGAGGGCCGGTGCGACGCGGCGGCTACTCCTCGTCGGCGTCGACGGTGGGGTGCTGCTCGTCGAGTGCGCTGACCGGGATGCCGTAGGGCAGGAACCGCACCCGGCGGGCGCTGTCGGTGTTGTGCTTGTTGGCGCGCAGGGCGTCCAGTTCGGTGGCGAAGACCTGCTCGACCTGCGCGCCACCCTTGTCGTCGACGGTGTAGACCGCCCAGACGCCGTCGCCGGTCTCGCCCGTGGTGGTCGGTTGCACGGTCGCGCCGGGGGTCTGGCCGAGGTTGCCGAGCAGACCGGACAGTCCCGCGTTGTTTCCGGACGCGTCGATCATCCGGCCGAACTGGCCGAGCGCCCCGCGCAGGAAGCGGTCGAGGTCCTGCGGGTCGAAACCGAAACCGTCGTTGTCGGCCATGGTGGTCCTCCGGGTGCCGTCATGACGCAGCGTCTGCTGCTCTTCCAGTGTGCCCTCCTCCGCAGGTCGGCCGGTTCAGGGTTCGCCCTGATCGTTCTGGGTGGCCGGACCCCGGGGTTCGGGTCAGGTCGTCGGGTCGTACTCGCGGAAGAAGATGAGCTGACCGGCCTCACCCGGGGCGGCTCCCTCGGTCGGCACGAACAGCGTGACGGCGATCGCCGGGCGCCCGCTCGGTGCGCGAAGCACGGTGACGGTCGGATTGGCGAACGCGGTGCTGCCGCCGTGGGTGGACACCGGCAGGTACTCGGTGGCGCCGGACGCGCCGTCCTCCAGGTACACCCGCCAGCTGCCGAAATCGCCTTTCCGGTACTGCACCTCGTACAGGGTGTACTGCACGCCGTCGACAACAGCGCTGTCCCGGTCGCCGATGTTGCCCTTGACGCGGTGACCGGCGGCGGCCGCGGCGGCGATCAACCGCTCGTCCGCCGCCTCGTTCCGGGCGGCGGTGAAGTCGGTGAAGTCGGTCAGCACGCCGTGGGCCTGCCGGTCGACGTCGCAGTTGCGGTGGTAGTGGAAATCGATCTCGATCCGAGAGTGGTCGATGTCGGGCAGCAACTCTACGGAGGCAATGGTCGGCGTGCCCTCGTGGCAGCGCGACAATGACCGGCGCACCGTGACGTCCCGGTCGAAATCCCCTGTCAGCAGCGCGGTCAGCGACGGGTAGTGCCGTACCCGGACCCGGCCGCCGGAACCCGATTGGTTGTTGAACTCGACCGCGGTGAGGAATGCCCCCGTCGGCAGAGCGGTGATCGTAGGCTGGGTGGCCGCATCGTCCAGGGTGCGCAGGAATTGCCAGTGCAGCAGGTCGGAACTCCCGGCCAGGTGAACCTCGTCGCCGGCGTGATAAACGCCGAGGTACCCGCCTTCGGGGTTCGCGATGATCTTGACCGTGTCCATCTGGTGGCCGGCACTGTCCTTCGCGTCGTACCGGTGGCCGGTGGACGCGACGACGTCGCCGAGGAGCTCGCGCACATCCGGACCGGTCGGCATGCCGTGATTCTGCCGAACCCGCGGAACCGGCTCCAGGCAATGGCGCAAAGGGAACTCGTTCAGCGGTAGCCCCTCCGTCCGGGATCGGTCCAGCATGTGCTCGCAGGAGGGGTTTCGTCACCGATGACGGGAGTGCCGATGACCTACAACGTGATCTTCGATGTACCGGCGCCGATCGAGTTGTACGACGTCACGCACGCCGCCCTGCGCGACGTCGTCGGCACCGAGGACATCGGGTTGCTGGCGCACATCGGACGAGCCACGGATGCGGGTTTCGAGGTCACCGAAATCTGGTCGGACAAGGAGTCCTTCGACGCCTTCATTCGCGACATCTGGCCGAAGGTGGCGTCGAAGATCCCCGGCGCCGCGGACATGGAAGCGCCGGCCGGCCGTGAGTTCGATGTCCGGGGATTGATCATCACCGGCCGGGACGACCTGTACGTGTAGCGCCCACGACGTGTGGCGCCCACGACGTGTGGCGCCCACGACGTGTGGCGCCCACGACGTGTGGCGCCCACGGAGCGTTCGGCGCCGCCTCGGTGACGGCATCCCCTGCTGTGCGAGTCGGACGTCGGGGGAGGGCCTCGTGCCGGTCAGTCCGTGCCGGGCCGGACCACCACCACGGGACAGGTGCTGTGGATGATCAGCGAGTGGCTGGTGGAGCCCAGCAGCATCCCGGTGAACCCTCCTCGGCCATGACTGCCGACGACGAGGAGCTGTGCGTCGCCGGAATGGTCGAGCAGCGCGCCGACCGCGCGCCCCTCGACCAGGGTGCGGACGACCCGGACGTCCGGGAACTTGTCCGCCCAACCCGCGGTCCGTTCGGCGAGTAGCGCGCGTTCCTCCTGCTCGATTCGCGCGGGGTCCATCAGGTCCTTCATCCGGTGCGTGACAGGGACGCTGAGGTCGTTCCACGCCAGGACGGCGACGAGATCGGCGCCGCGCACCGACGCCTCACCAAATGCGAAAGCGATGGCTGCGTCGCTGGTGTGGGTCCCATCGACGCCCACCACCACAGGGCCGCTGTCCCGTTGCGTCTGCCCGGCGTGGATGACCGCGACCGGCGCAGTGTTGGTGGACGCAATGGCCAGCGCCACCGAGCCGAGCAGCACGCTGTTGAAGCGGCCCGCGTGATCGGATCCGACGACAGTGAGCAGCGCGTGCTCGGACTCCGACCGGAGCGCCAGCACTGGATGCTGTTCCAGAACGCGGGTGGTCACCGCAAGATCGGGGTGGGTGTCGCGGAGCTCAACGGCGAGCCGGCCCACGACCCGCTCGCCCTCCTCGCGCATGATCGGTGCCAGCTCGTCCGGGTAGGTCGCGTAGTCGGGGTATCCCAGCGTGGCCGGCACGGCGTAGGCATGCACCAGGCGGAGTTCGCAGTGCCTGCGGTCGGCTTCCGCGGCCGCCCAGCGGGCGGCGTCCAGGGCCGCCTCCGACCCGTCGACGCCCGCGACGATGAAGTCGCTTCTGATGGTCATGTCGGCCCCTTTCCCCTGGGCGCCCCGGCAATGGTGCCGCCGGGACACCAGCTGTTGCAGTGCATGCCGGTGCGTGGGGAGGGGTCGCGGCGACGGCAGTGGCATTGCACCAGCCGATCCGTGCTGGTGACCCCTGCCACTACATCCAGCGTCGACCCCGCGTGGACGGTCGCACAGGGGCGAAGGTCCCGTTCGACCGCAGCTGCAGTGGTTTCGCTCGCCCTACTCGGCCACCGTCGGCGGGACCGAGTCCAGCTCCCATCCGGCCGGACGCTCAACCTCGCTGGTGACGTCATGCAGCCCGAGCGGCGCGCCGTTCGTCCCGCTCCGCCAGATTCCTGAGCGTCAGCAGTTGTCTGCGCATCATGATCAGATCTCCCCACATCAGGGCGATGCCGCGGATCCGGCTCGCCGGGGTCGGCGTGCCGGCGACCAGCCGGCACAGCAGACGGCACTCGACAGCGGACCGGGGTTCGACCGCATAGGTCATGGCCAGCGGTCCGAAGAGCCGGGTGGCCCGCGGCAGGCCACGCATCGTGAACTGGCGTCCGGGACGGATGTCGACCAGCGTGAACAGGCCCAGCAACTCTTGTCCCGGCTCGAGATCGATGGCACCCGGGGTGATCTCACGCGGACTGCGCCGACCGCGATTGTCCAGCAGGTCGTAGGAGTAAGGGGCCTGCGTCACCTGGCACAGCCACCGGTAGGCCATGGCCAGGGACGCGTGCACGGTCACCGCCCGGGTCATCCGCACGGCGCGGCCAACGACCAGGTCGTCGGCCGGGTACGGGCGCGTGTGTTCGGCGGGTGTCGCTCCCCACACCGTTGGCCGGCGGTTCATCCGGTCTCCCGTCCGTCTGTCGCCCCGCCCCGACGCGGGCCCGGGTGCGCCATCGGGACACCGGCCGCGGCCGTGGTGTGACATACCGCCGAGTCCGGAACGCGCAACCGGCGCCGCGCAACGCGCGACGCCGGCCGGATGACGAACGAGGTCAGTCGACGAATTCCGCCTGCAGGTTGAGCATCCGCACCCGGGCCGACTGCAGCCGGTGGTTCATCACGGCGACGAACCGCTTCGTCAGCTCGTACCCCACCACGGGGTCTGCCTCGCACTTGGCCCGCAGGCACGCGGCGTCGAAGGCGATGGCGCTGGTGTCGGTGATGGCCCGCGCGTCGAAGGTCCACTGGTAGGGCGGCACCATCCAGGACCAGCCGACCACGTCCTCGCCGTCGAGCTCGTCCAGTTCCACACCCTTTGCGGGGGTGCGCACCTCGATGGCCACCCGGCCACGCCGCAACACGTAGAAGTGGTCGGCCGCCTCGCCCTCACGGAACAGGAATTCGCCGGGCCGGGCATGCACGTTCACCGCGCACCCCGACAGCAGGTCGGTGGTGGCAGCGTCCAGACCCTGGAAGAACGGGTGTTCAGGCAGGTACTGGTCGATGGTCTGCATGTGATCCCCTCGAATCTGATCCGATCGTTCCCGGTGTGCGACAACGGCGCCCGCGCCACCCGTCGCGCTCCCAGTGTTCGTCGACCGGGCGGCGCCGGGAAGGGACCAAAGTCACCGGTCCGGGATCTCAGTGCCGAGGGCCGGCGGACCGGTCAGCCCGCGGCCGGCCGCCACTCCGCGGGCGGATCCTCGCCGACCCGTCCGTCCACGGCCTCGCGGATCAGGTCGGCGTGCCCGGTGTGCCTTCCGTACTCCTCGAGCAGGTCGAACAGCAGCCGCCGCAGGCTCAGGTGGCCCAGCTCCCCCCAGCTGACGTGCACCGGCTGGTCGAGACCACCATCGGCCAGGGCGGACGCCAGCCGGTCCCGCGACCGCCGCACCGCCCCGTCGTACAGCCCGTACAGGAATTCGCGGGAGTCGTCGGCGGCGGAGGTGAAGATCCATTCGTCGGTCTCGTCACCGGCAGGCGGTCCGCCCAGCGTCGTCCACGGCTCGCCCAGCGGCGCACCGGTCAGCCAGACGGTGAACTTCTCGTCCTCGACCACCGCCAGGTGCTTCAGCAGTCCGCCGAGGGTGAGCCGGGAGGTACCGATCCGGGTGTTCAGCCCGTCGTGATCCAGCCCGTCGGCCTTCCAGCGGAACGTCGCCCGTTGCCGGTCCAGCGCACCGAGCAGGTGGTCCACCTCGGTGCCGGCCGGTGGCGGCTCCCACGGCGGCGGGACCCAGCCTCGGTCGGATGCGCTGCTCGACTCGGCACCGTCGTCATCGGAAGCCGTTGTGGTGAGGCTGTTCTCGGTCATGGTGGGAAGGGTAGGCCGCTATCCGGACGATCGACTTCCGGTGGCCGATGCGCGCAGCAGTGATACTGGGCCATGCCCACCGAACCCCGCATGGTCTTCCTCGGCTTCGGTAAATACGCGCGGGCGGACAAGATCTTCGCGCTGGAACCGATCCGCGGTGAGGACCGGGGAGAGGGACGGCGCACCAGGGTGTGGGTGGAAGGCATCGGCACCCCGGTGATCGCGTCCCGCACCGAGCGGACCATCCTGGGCGACATGGGCCAGGGAAACGCGGCGCAGGCGTTCGTGATCGACGAGGCGCTGGATCTGGCCGGGCGGCTGGCCGCCGCTGTTGACGCCGGACGGGTCGACCTCGGTGATCTCGGCCGGCGGGCCCGCCACCTGCTGGAGGCCGCGACCAGGGCTGCGGCGGAGGCCGATCAGGGTTGAGCAGCGGTGGCCGTCCCGGACTGACGGGATGCCCGCCTTGACCCGGCGGGCCGGCGTATGAGCGCCCGTTCTCGATCAGCGGGAGCCGGCGGGAACCGGGGTGCCGCGCCGGAGGGCGAGCAGCCCACGGATGCCGAGGACGGCCACCACGGTGCCGACGGCCAGCGCCGAGCCGATCAGGACCGCGTGCACCCACAGGAATGACGTGGGCGTGGACGAGCCGATCGCACCGGTCCAGGCGCGCTGGTCCTGCCAGATGGCAAGGGCGAACCGCGGCCACACCACCCAGTTGAACACCCCGGCCAGCACCAGGAACGCCGACCACTTCCGCGTCAGGATCACCCGTCGAGTATGCCCACGGCGCTGGGTAGGGTCGGCTGGACACGGGAGGACACATGGCCGCGACGGCGCTGACCTTCACCGGCTTCCCGCCGGAGGCTTGGCTGTTCTACGAGCAGCTGGCGGCCAACAACTCGCGGGAATTCTTCGCCGCCAACAGGTCGGTGTTCGAAACCTGCGTCCGCGACCCGATGGTCGCGCTGACCGCCGACCTGGCTCCGGAGTTCGGCGAGTTCAAAGTCTTCCGGCCGCATCGCGACGTCCGGTTCAGCTCCGACAAGAGCCCCTACAAGACGCAACTCGGCGCGGTCACCGAAGGCGAGGGCGGTGAGTTGTATTACGTGCACCTGGACGCCGAGGGGCTTTATGTGGCGTCGGGCTACTACCAGATGGCCCCCGACCAGCTCGACCGCTTCCGTCGCGCCGTCGACGGTGACCGGACCGGCCAGGAGTTGGTCAAGCGGGTGGAACGGCTCGAGCGGAAGTACGCCATCAGTGGTCAGGCACTGGCCACCGCGCCCCGTGGCTACCCCAGGGACCACCCGCGGATCCGGTTCCTGCGGCACAAGGGGTTGACCGCCGGAACGGCGTTCGGCACCCCGGACTGGCTGTCCACCGCAGCCGCGGTCAGCCACATCCGGCAGGCATGGCGGGGTGTGCGCCCGCTGAACGAATGGCTGAATGCGCACGTCGGCCCGTCGACCTTGCCGCCGGATTCGCTGCGCCGGTAGGGCCGGTGGCGCGGTCCTCAGCCGAACACCGGAGGCACCGCGGACCTGGTCGGCCTTACTGTGACGCCATGGCCACCTTCGTGACCGGAGTCCTGGTGCTCGCGTTCTTCGGCGCCGTGATGACGGGGCTGGCCGTCGCCGCCCGACGCCGGCAGGGTCGTCGGGTATCGGCGTCGGTGGCCGGTCCGTTCGAGGAAATGTGGCATCCGGCAGCGCACCGGGCCCGGGTGGCCATCGAGGTGCACGACGAGCGGGTCGCGGAGGCCCCGGCTCCGGGTGACGACCGGTGATCGAGCGTGGAAGAGCTGCGTCTGGGTACTCCGGGCGGGCCGAGACGTCAGTCTGACGACGCACCGTCGGATGTGACGCCGGCCAACCGCACGGTGCCGCCGGCGCCGTCGACCGTCACCCCGGAACCGGTGGTGATCATCGTGGTGGCGCCGGCGACGCCGACGACGGCCGGGATGCCGTACTCCCGGGCCACCACCGCGCCGTGGCTGTTCGCGCCGCCCATCTCCATCACCAATCCCCCGGCGGTCAGGAACAGCGGGGTCCAGCCCGGATCGGTGGAGGGGGCCACCAGGATCTCGCCCGGTAACAGGCTTGCCCCGGCAGGATCGAGGATGACGCGGGCGGCGGCGGTGACGACCCCGGCCGACGCGGGCGTGCCGGTCAGCAATCCCGGTTCGGGCGCACCGGCTCTCGCCGCGGCGACGGCCTCGGGTTCCGTGCCGTCGGACAGGACGACCCGGGGAACGTGCCGCCGACCCAACTCCGCGTCGTAGTCACGACGCCGGTCGGCGATCCGTCCGCGCAAGTCGGCACCACCTGCGGCCCGGGCGATCTCGTCGAAGTCGAGGAAGAAGACGTCATCAGGCGTGTGAATCGCGCCGGCAGCAGCGAGCTCCCCACCGATCTGCGCCAGGGCCGCCCGGGCCCGACCGAAGGCGGTGATCATCAGGAACTTCGGCATCTCGCGCAGGCCGACCAGGGATCGAGCGCGCCGCAGGCAGAAGCCCACGACCATGCCGCGAAGGCGGCCCCGCTGCCGCGCCCGGGCGGTGAGCGCTGCGACCATCGCCACCGCCTGGCGGTCGCCGCGCCGGAAATGCTCGTCCGGAGAACGGGTTTCGTCGTCGAGCTGCAGGTACCCGGCCAGGACTCCGAACAGGTGGGCGGGGTCGTCGGACCATCGCGGCATTCCGAGGTCGATCTCCGCGACGGCCCGCTGGCCGTAACGCTCGAGGAAACCCGTCATGCCGCGGTGCAAAACAGGGGGCAGGGTGCCGGCGCGGTAGTCGTCCGCGAGCTGGGCGGGCGGCCGGTCCCGGAGGGCGGAGGCGGCGGACGCATCCCTGCGGACGGTCGCGGCGATCTGCCACAGTTCGAGGTCCATTTCCGTCGTGACGTTGCCGGGGGCGCTGCGCAACACCGCCTCCAGCTCGCTGCGATCGGCCGATCCGCGGAGTAGGCGCGCGGCCACACCGAGGGCCGCAAAGCCGGCGGCCGCGGAGGGAAGCACCCTGGGTGCCGACGGCAACGCACCGCCGAGCAGCCGCACCACGCTGTCGACGCGCTGCGAAATGTCGCCGCCGCCGACCGACGAGCGGCCGACGTCGCGCAGCATCCGATTGATCCTGCGGTGCGCCGCGGCGGGACTGATCAGCGCCTGCGCCGCCGACACCGGGACCCGGCAACGCAAAAGCACCCTGGCCAGTGGAATGCCGCTCCGGAGGACGGATCCGCGAAGCGGCGCGAACCGCGGGTCGTCGAACAAGCGGCGCATCACCACGGCGGACCGAGCTTCCATCACATCCAGTGCGCGCGGCATGATCTCGCGGCCGACCCGGGACCGCAGGGCCGGCGTCGCGTCGACGAAAACCCGCTGGGCGGCCACCGCAAACCCATCGGGTCCGTCGACGGCGCGCCCGGGCGGGTACCCGGCCAGCCCGAGGAAGGCCGACCCCATCACCCGGAACGCCGCGATCCCTATCGGCGTGATCGGGCGGTGCAACCCCTGCGCCAGGCTCACACAGAAGAATGCGCGGACATCGTCGGTGGCGGTCGGCGTGCGGCGCTGCGGCACGGGGAACAGCGTGGTGATCGGCCTGGACTGCACGACCCAGATCCGTCCCGAGGCATCGATCGCCCACTCGATGTCCTGTGGCGCTCCGAAGGCCTGCTCGATCTGGTCACCGAGGGCAGCCAGCTCGCGCACGGTCGGGTCGGCCAGGCAGAAGTGCGGTGCGCCGCCGTGCCGTCGTTCGATGACCGCGCCGGTCGCCGTCTCCACGACGAAGTGGTCGGGGTCCACCGACCCGGAGACCACCGCATCCCCCAGGCCTGGTGCGGCATCGATGACCGCGCAGCGGCGTCGACCGGTGACCGGGTCCGCGGTGAACAGCACGCCGGCGGCTCGCGCGGGCACCATCCGTTGCACGACGACGGCCAGCGCGAGGCCGTCGCTGCCGATGCCCTGCGCCGCCCGGTAGGCGACCGCCCGGTCAGTCCACAGTGATGCCCAGCAGCGTCGGACGGCGTCGAGCAGTTGATCAATCCCGATGACGTCGAGATAGGTGTCCTGCTGGCCGGCGAAGCTGGCCCCGGGAAGGTCCTCCGCTGTGGCCGATGACCGGACCGCCACCGGCACGGGTGCCCCGGAACCCAGCCGCTGATAGGAGTGTCGGATCGCGTCCGCGATGTCGGCCGGTATCGGGGAGGCCAGGACAGCGGCCCTGGCCGCCGCGGGGTCGGTCGCATGGCCGTCCTGCACCCCGGCGCCGCAGACGGCCGCACGGTAGGCGGCCGTTGTGACGCAGAAGCCCTCGGGCACGTCGAACCTGGCGCCGATGAGTTCGCCGAGGTTCGCGGCCTTACCGCCGACGCGCGTGATGTCCGTGGCCCGCAGCTCGGCAAGATCGTTCACGAGACCGTGGGCATCGGTGCCAGGGGCCGACGAGTGACGCATCATTTGTTCGACCATCGACCGCCTCCGACTGAATTCAACACTTGTGGAATTCCGAGGATGAGCGTGACAGTGAGCAGCCTTCAGTGCAACGGGAATTGCCTCACTTCAGCCGAACGGCCGCTGGTCCCCGAGCTGGGTGATCACGGGCGATGGTGAGCGTCGCGAACTGTAACGATCCGGTGACCACCGATCACGAACAGCTCTGGTCGGAAGTGTATTTCGGCAATACAGTGACGCCGATCACAGGCTGCCCGGCATCCGGCCGGATGACAGCCCACCGCCCAAGGAGTTGCCTGCATGCGCTTGCGACCACGCTCGCGAACGGTTCGACCCGCTCTGGCCATCATCGCCGCCGGAGTGCTGACCACCACGTTGTTGCCCGGCCCGGCCGCGGCTGCGGCCGCGCCCGGGAACGGATGTGACAACAGGAACAACAACACGTATGCCAAGTTGCTGGAATGCGTGACGGTGGAAGGGGTCAGGGAGCACCAGCGGCAGTTCCAGAAGATCGCCGACAACAGCGACGACCCGAACTACCCGGGGACCCGAGCGGCCGGCACGGAGGGGTACGCGGAGAGCGTCGCCTACGTGTCCGGCCTCCTCGAAGATGCCGGCTACCACGTGACGCTGGATCCGTTCGAGTTCACCTTCACCTTTCCCGTGGTCCTCCAGCAGTTGACGCCAGTCAACGCCACCTATCCGACGGGCGCCTTCACCGGCAGCGGGAGCGGAGATGTCACCGGCAATGTCATACCCGTCGACCTCAACCTGACGCCGCCGTACGACCCGGTGACCAGCGGCTGCGAGGCCGCCGACTTCGCCGGTCTCGATTTTTCCGGGCCGAACGACATCGCCTTGATCCAGCGCGGAACATGCGCATTCGGCTTGAAGGCGGAGAATGCCGAGGCGGCGGGCGCTGAGGCGGTGATCATCTTCAACCAGGGCAACGGGCCCTCGAGGGAAGGATTGATCACCAATGGCACACTCGACCCGTTCGAGGTGGGTATCCCTGTGGTGGCAGCGAGTTTCCAGCAGGGCGTCGCTCTTGCCGCAGCCGGTTCCACCGCCACCATCAGCGTGCGGCCCTCGGAGGCCCGGACCGACTACAACGTCATCGCCGAGCTGCCCGGCGTCAACACCAACAACGTTGTGATGGCCGGGGCGCACCTGGACAGCGTCACCGAGGGCCCCGGCATCCAGGACAACGGCTCCGGGTCCGCAGCCATCCTCGAGACCGCGCTGAAGATGAGCAAGCTCAAGCCGCAGAACACCCTGCGCTTCGGCTGGTGGGGTGCGGAGGAGGAAGGGCTGGTCGGATCCACGGCGTACGTGGACGGTCTGTCCGAGGCCGAGCGGGACCGGATCGCGGTCTACCTGAATTACGACATGATCGGGTCGCCGAACTACTTCTTCGGTGTCTACGACGCCGATCAATCGGGTTTCGAGGCCCCGGTTGACGTTCCACCGGGGTCGACGGCGATCGAGGACCTGTTCGAGTCGTACTACACCAAGGTCGGCGAGCCGTACGACGACACGCAATTCTCCGGCCGCAGCGACTACCAGGCCTTCATCGAAGCGGGCATCGCATCGGGTGGCCTGTTCACCGGTGCGGAGGAAGTGAAGACCGAGGAGCAGCAGGCGATCTGGGGTGGCACCGCCGGTGAGCAATTCGACCCCTGCTACCACCTGGCGTGCGACGATGTCGGCAACATCAGCCTGCACGCACTCGACGTCAACAGTGATCTGGTGGCATTCGCGCAGTTGACCTACGCCTACTCCACCGAGTCCGTCAATGGCGTGCCGGGCAAGAAGGTTCCAGGCCCGGCCTTCACGCTGCCGGCTCCGGCCGGACCCGAAGGCACCTTCGCCGCCGAGGGTGGCGGCGACGGTCCGCACCTGCCGCACCCGTCGGTGTAGCAACGCGACAGGGCGGTCCGGTCCGCACGGCCGGACCGCCCCTCGTCGGCTACCGGCGTTCGAGATTCAGGGTGGCCAGCAGGTCCTCGTGCATCTCGAACCACACGGTGTGACACGAGTCGACCCCGGTGCCGTCGACCCACCCGCGCTCACCGCGGTCGACACGGCGCAGCGCCGAGACGAATCGTTCCGGATAGGAACCGAAGCGGCTCAACGCCTGTGCCAGTTCCTCGCCGACCGGACGCAGCCGGCGCGACAGGTGATGCAGGCCCTTGACGACGTCCTCGTCCCACGTCCAATCGCTGTGATCGTTGGCCGCCATCGCGTCCCACGGCTGCGGCCGGATCTGCCACTTGGTCATCAGGGCGAGCAGACGCCCATTCAGCCCGGTGAACACCGCATAGGCGTGCTCCACGACCGGGCGGGCGTGCGTGCTGCGCAACTCCTCTGCGAGCAGGCGCTCGCCGTGCTCGCGACCGGCACTCGTCAGGCTCCAACCCCCGACGTCGGCGAAGGCCACCCGCTGCACCCACCCGCGGGCCTCGTCGTCCAGGAGCAACTCATCGACCGTGTCCGGGGACAATCCGAAGCGCCGAGCAACTCCAGCGGTAGTGGTCATGCCCTTGATACGCACGGCATGCAGAACGAGCAGGTCCACGGACGAGTCGTGTGGCACCCCGAAAACCTACTGCCGGCGGTCATAAGCCCGAGGTCGCCGCAGCGGCCCGACCGCCATACTCGTCAACTTCGTGCCGGGGTGCGGGCCACCCCGATCAGCACCGGGTCGTGGTCCGACGACCGGAACGGATCCGGTTGGTAGAAGCCCGGCGGGTTGAACTCGGTGTTGTAGTCCAGGAACGTGGCCTCGTCGGAGTTGATGTGCCAGATGTCGACGCCGGTGATCCTGCGGGCGAGTGACCGCGACACCAGGGCCTGATCCAGGTAGCCGGCCTGGCCGTCGAAAACGTAGGAGTACCGGTCACCCTCGGGCAGCCGGGACTCGATGAGGTCGACGAAGCCGGCCGCCTTCAGGAAGTCGATGGGGTCCTCGTCGCCGTAGGAGTTGAGGTCGCCGACGATCATCACGTCGTTCCCGTCCAGCCCGGCGGTGAACTGGGCCAGCGCCATGGCCTGCCGGACGCGGTCGGCGTTGAAGCAACCCTGCCCGTCGCCCGCATCGGCATTCGCGCCGGTCGGTGCCGGGGTACCGCAGTTCTTCGACTTGAAGTGGTTGACCACGACCCAGAACGGCCGGCCGCCGGTGGCCGGGCGGAACCGCTGCGCCAGCGGGTATCTGGCGTTCGCGAAGGCCTCGTCGGTGGTGGTCAGCGCCGCACCCATCGGCACGACGCGCGCCGGCTGGTAGATCATCGCGACCTTGATGGCGTCCGTGCCGAACAGCCCGCCGCCGGGCTCTTCGACGGTTGCGTACCGGCGGGTACCGGCGGCGGCGTTCAGGCCGGCGACGAGATCGTCAACTGCCTGGTCGTCGCTGTCGTTCTCGATCTCCATCAGGCCGACGACGTCCGCGTCGAGAGCCGTGATGGCGGCGATGATCTTGGCGCGCTGCCGGCCGAACTCGAGCGCGCTGTCCGCCCCGCGCGGATCATCACCCGTGTCGGTGACCGCACCCGGCACGTCAAGGGTGGTGAAGTAGTTCAGCACGTTGAAGCTGGCGACGCGGACGTCCCCACCGACCGGGTCCGGTGCCGCCGTACGGGGGTTGGTGCGCGTGACGGTGGGTTCGGCCGTCGGCTGCAACCGGTAGGCGCCGAAGTCGTAGCTCAGCACTCCGGTGACGCCGGCGAGGGTGTCACCGAGCCGGATCACCTGGCCGTCGACATCGGTGAACGGCACCACGGGCGGGTTCTGCACCGAACTGCCGTCGTCGATCACCAGGCTGCGGGCGAGGTTGGCCACCTGCTCCGCGGCGTCGTCGGGGCTGCCGCCGTTCGTGGGCTGGAACAGCCTGCCACCCGCGGCAACCTCGAGTTCGCCGTACCTGGCGAGCCGGAAGGACTCGGTCGCCGTCACCGCCCCGGCGAGGGACACCAGCATGCCCTCCAGCCGCTCGCGTGCCGGCACATCGGCGGGCAGGGCGAGCACCGTCGGCGCCGGAACGGACGCATTTCCGCAGTCGCCGATCGAGGTGACCGAGGTCAGTTGGGTGAGTCCGAACGTCTCCGCGACGGTTCCGGACACCCGCACCACGTCACCGACGGCGAGGTCGGGTGCGGGCGGTGTGGTCACGAAGATGCCGTCCGACGTGGCCGGGTTGCCGTCGGACTGCTGCAGGAACACCCCGCCGAGCCGGCCGGCGCCCTGGAAGTCGCCGACCACGACACCCTGCAGGGTGACGACCCGACCCACCAGCGGGCTCGCCGCCCCGGTCCCTTGCACCTGGCCGATGGCATCGGTCACCGGCACCTCACAGGGCGGGACCGGCGGCGGCGGGGGAGCGAAGGCCTGGCCGGGATTGACCGCGCCGAACGAACTTGCCGCCGTTGCCGCCCAACGGAAGTCGCCGTAGCTCAGGCCCGTCCCGGTCAGGGCGAGCGAGGACCCAGCCGGTGTCGTCGACGTCTCCTCGACCCCGATGTCGGTGCTCACCAGTCCGGTCGCCGGGCCGCCCGTCGCGGTGAAGGAGCCCTCGTAGGACAGGAACTGCACCACCGTGCCCGCCTCGTCGACCAGCGCGACACCGTCCGGTGGACCGTTCTGGACGCCATCTGCCGGATAGTCGAAGCTCAGCACGCCGTGCCCGTCGAGCTGATCGGGGACAACACCGGTCAGCGAAGTGGTCCGGTACGCGCCGCCGCCGTTGCCGTTGTAGAGCACCAGGGACCAGCCGGCCAGGTCGGTGCCGGCCGGCCCGGCGACCTCGATCGCCTCACCGGTGTCGGCTCCCGCGTTGTCGTAATGGATCTCGTTGACGAACACCGTCCCGTCGGCCGGCGCCACCGCGCTCGCCGGCGGCCAGCTGATCATCAGCAGACCCGCCGTCACCGCCGCCACCGTCGTCGTTGCCAGTGCCCGTCGTCGCATGCAGTGCTCCCCGTCGTCGTGGGCGCGGCGAGATCGCGCCCGGCGAGCAGCATGTCACGGCGTTCAGCGTCGCGAAACAACGGTGGGTGAACGGTCGATGACGGTCCGCCCGGCTCCGGCTGCACCGCGGGCTACCGTGATCGATGACGCGCCCCGGTGACCCGGCCGGCGCGCACGCCGGCGACCGCACGCCAGATTTCCCCGCCTCACATTCCGGCGTTCCGTCCTTCGGTAGCAATGCCGGTGCACACCGCCGACGGGACCATGTGCCCTTCCCGCAACGGCTTTCGGCTTGAGATGCTGACAGGCATGGTCAATTACGAGGTCAGTTCGCAGGAGCGGGCGCCGCAGCCCGCGGCGGTGTGCGCTGCAACCCTGGCGGTCGACGAACTACCCGCGTGGCTCGGTACCGCCCTCGGGACGGTTGCCGGGTATCTTCCGGCGCACCGTTCGTTCCCGGTGGGCCCACCGTTCGCCCGATATCACCGGCTCGCGGATGGCCGCTTCGACGTGGAAGCCGGATTTCCCGTGCCGGCCACCATCGAGGACTCGGTGCAGGTGCACCCCGTCCTGTTGCCGGGGGGATCGGTCGCCAGCACCGTGCACGTCGGTCCGTACGACGAGATGGTGCCCGGGTACCACGCTCTCGAGGCCTGGATCACGGAGCGCGGCGGCGAGCTCGCCGGTGACCCGTGGGAGGTGTATCTCAGTGACCCGGGAGCGCAGCCCGACCCTGCCACCTGGCGCACGGAGATCGTTCAGCCCTACCGCGAGAAGGCAACGGCGCCGGGCAATTGAACGCAGCGTTGTCACAACGGCCCGGTTCTGACGCCAGGACTGCACGCGCGTCGGTCGCGTGGCCGCCGGTTGGATCGCGCCGAACCGCTTCGCTCGCGTCGCGTCACTGGGTGGTCTTCGTGGTCCCACCGCTGTCGGTGCCGGGCCGCACAGGCGGCACGACCACCGGGGTGTCCGTCAGCCGTAGTTCGATGTCGAAATTGGACCTGACGAGCCAATTGCTCTCGCGGCTCAGCCCGTATTCAGCGAGCACCTGATTATGGGCGTCGACCATGGCCCCCTCAGTCATCCCGCCTTCCCAGGTCTTGAGCAGGTCTTTCAGGCTCACCAGTTCGCCGCCCTGCACCGAGGCGCCAACGATGCGGCCGCCGCCGGCCTGGGTTGATGCCGTCCCGCCGTATTGGCTGGATTGGGTGCGCATCGCCGCAGCGTCCTCCGGTAGGCCTGCCTGGATTGCGCGATTGAACTGGATGACGGAGCGAACGTTCTGCACACCGGTCAGCCTCAAGACCCGGATACCCCCGGCGGGCACACCGAGCGCCCGCATGGCGCGCAGATTCATGTACGTCGAGAGCGGGGTGCCCTTGCCGGGCACCATCGGCGGTTCGGTGTTCAGCCAGCGACGATTCGCCGTGATGTTGTTCAGGTCCGCCTCCCGATACTGGACCTCGCCGCTGACCGGATCCCAGGCACGTTCGACGTGGCCGAATGCCCCGTCGGCTCCGGTCGCCTCGACCCTGACAACTCGCCATCTGCCCTCGGTACGGACCGCGCCGTTGCTGAACTTGAACTCGCCGACCTGCTTGGCCGCCGGGTCGGCGGCTTCGTACAGCCCCTTCACCTTGCCAGTGACGAAACCCTCGGGTAGTTCGGCAAGGCGGGCCAGCCTGGCCGCTCGGAGACTCTGCAGCAGTTTCGACGCCGCCGCCGTTCCGATCGCCAGCACAGCGAGGGCGAAGGCGACGGCGTCGGACTCCATTGCGGCTTTGGCCTCGTCGACGGCGCCGCTGGTGACGATGTCGGTCCCCGGTTGCGCGCCCGCTCCCTTGGCCGCCGCGAGCGCCTCGTACCGCTGGGCGTCCAGCACGAGATTGGTCCCGGAAGCGACGGCACCGACGGCCAGCAATGCGACCATCGACGCCCCGCCGGTCAGCGGAGCCAGCAGGAACGCCAACTGGGAGACCTGCTGCAGGAGCATGGTCCGCAGCGCCCTGTTGATGTTGTGATTCAGCGTCAATCGGGCGGCAACCGACTTCGCGAAGGGGCTCGACCAGTCCACACCCGAGTCGGCCGCGGCCTTCCCCGCAAACAATTGCTCGTGAATCGGCGTGAAATCGAGCGGGTTGAGGTCGCCCCCCAGTTTGGCCTTGCTCTCCAGGATGTTCTTTCGCAGCGTGGCGAAACTTGTTGTCAATGCCTTCTTCGCCTCGTCGGGGCCCTTTGCAGTGGCGAAATTCGTGGTCGCCTCCAATCCGCCCGCCGCGACCGCCGCGAGGTCCGGATGCGTCACCAACCACCCGGTGAGGCTCGCGCCGGCGTCGTCGTCGGCCTTCTGCATGAGGTCATGGTTCTTCACCTGACCTTGCAGGGTGGGGAGTCGTTCGCGGTCGATTTCGGGCCAGGTCATCTCCTCTTCGTCGTGCAGGTAAATGTGCCCGCGAAGTCCGGCAAGGTCCACGAGCGGTGGAGGATTTCCGGGCCGGTACGGGGCGGGTTCGACGTAATGCCGGTCCTCGGCCGTCCCCGGCATCAGCACCTCGATCCACCCGACCCATGTCTTGCGAGCAACCTGTTGTGCTAGTTGAAGTTTGGCGACTTCGACGGCGGCCGTCTGCAGGGCATTGATCTCGGCGTCGGTTTCCGGCTTGGCCGGGCTGTCCGGAGCGACCCCGAGGCGTTTGCTCTCGGCCTCGGTGAAGGTGAGGTTCTGGTCGAGATAACGCCGGGCCACGGCGGTGACATCTTTGTCGAAACTCGTGTACACCTTGTCCGCCGCGGGCACCTTTCCGGGAAGGCCGGAGTGTCGCGCGACGCTGGCCGCCCATCGCCGGAAGTTGGCACCGGCAACCTCGTTGAAGCGCCCGCCGAAGCTGTTCCAGATGCGCTCGAGGGCCAGTTCGCTCTTGCTACCCACCCAGAACTGGTCGGTGAGATGGAAGACCATGTTCAACCGGTCGGCCTCGGAGACCGGGGTGAAGTCCTTGATGGCGACGATCGCGTCGGTGTCACCCTTGGCGCCGTCCGTGATCAGCTGCTCCGGACTTCGGGTTTCGGTGCCCCACCGCTGGACGGCCCGGGTGGCGGCAAGGTTGCCGGCCGCACGCTGCAATTCGAGGATACCGGCAACCGTTGTCGGACAGTACCTGTCGGGCGCAGGGCGCGCTGGTTTGGACCCCGTGAACTGTGCTGCATCACGCCCGGCATGCGCCTGCCCGAGTTCCACCGACGCCCCCCTGCACCGAGTCCCCCACCAGTCAAACCCACGCTGCAGATGCGGTCCAGGCCCGAAAGGGCAATTCCAGGGGCAGGGTTCACTTCGCTGCGGCGCTCGTGGGTGTCGTACCGTCGGCTGAGCGGCGATGCACCCACGCACGGCCGTCAGCTACCCCACTTTGTCGGCCCCGATGGCCGCCGGGCCGACCAGCCACCCGTCCCCGACGCGGCCACCGTTGACGTCGATGTCGCGGTGACCGTCATGGTCACTGCGCCCGGCGGCGAGGCGCTCGACGCCGGTGACCGCACAGCGGCACGGGTGGCTGCCGATCCGGCGACATCGGTGCTGCACGCGGCCGCGCCGATCAGCAGGGCCAACCCGACCGCCGCCTGGGCAGCTTGCGCCGGCTCCGTCCCATGTCCCCCCGCCATCCTCCGTGCCGTCCCGTCCGGGTCAGGACAGTGTGCTCTCCAGCCGTTTGGACAGCAGCGTGACGAACGCCGCGGGTTCGGCGAGTTCGCCGCCCTCGGCGAGTAGGGCCATCCCGTAGAGCAGCCGCGCGGTGTCCACCAGGGCGGGGTCGTCGGCGCGCGCCGCGTGCGCCGCCCGCAGCCCGGTGATCAGCGGGTGCTGAGGGTTCAGTTCGAGGTTCCGCTTGACCTTCGGCAACTCCTGACCCATTGCGCGGTACATCTTCTCGAGCGTGGGAGTGAGGTCACCGGGGTCACCGACGAGCACGGCGGCGGAGTCGACGAGCCGGTGCGACAGCCGCACCTGTTTGACGTCATCGGACAGCGTCGCCGCCATCCAGGTGAGCAGGTCGTCGAATCCCTTCTTGGTGTCCTCGTCGACGTCGTCACCGCCGAGGTCCACCTCGCCACGGGCGATGGACTGCAGCTGCTTCGCGTCGAACGACGGCACCGCGTCCACCCACACCTCGTCGACCGGGTCGGTCAGCAGCAGCACCTCGTATCCCTTGGCGCGGAAAGCCTCCATGTGCGGCGAGTTCTCGAGCGCGGACCGGGACTCGCCGGTGGCGTAGTAGATGGCCTCCTGCCCCTCGGGCATCCGGGCCACGTAGTCGCGCAGCGTGGTGAGCTTCTCCGGGTCCTTGGTGGAGGCGAAGGAGCAGATCTCCAGAATGGCCTGCTGATTCTCGTGGTCCGACAGCAGACCCTCCTTGACGGCCCGGCCCAGTTCCGACCAGAACGTCGCGTATTTCTCCGGCTCCCCCTCGATCATCGACTTCACCGTCGAGAGCACCTTCTTCACCAGGCGCTTGCGGATCAGCTGGATCTGCCGGTCCTGCTGGAGGATCTCCCGGGAGATGTTGAGCGACAGGTCATGTGCGTCGACGACGCCCTTGACGAAGCGCAGGTATTCGGGGACCAGCGCCTCACAGTCGTCCATGATGAAGACGCGTCTGACGTACAGCTGGACGCCCCGCTTGCCGTCCCGCATGAACAGGTCCATCGGTGCGTGGCTCGGAAGGAACAGCAGTGCCTGGTATTCGAGCGTGCCCTCGGCGGACAGCCGGATGGTCTCGAGCGGCGGCTGCCAGTCGTGGCTGACGTGGTGATAGAACTCGGTGTATTCCTCCTCCGACACCTCACTCTGCGGCCGCGCCCACAGCGCCTTTCGGGAATTGATCACCTCCGGTTCGCCCTCGCCGTCGGCCGGCGCCATCCGGATGGGCCAGGTGATGAAGTCCGAGTAACGCTTGACGATGCCGCGAACCGTCGCCGGATTGGCGAAGTCGTGCAGCGCGTCGTCGACGTCCTCGGGCTTGAGGTGCAGGGTGACGGCGGTGCCCTGCGGGGCGTCCGGCAGCTCGGACACCGTGTACGTGCCCTCCCCGGTGGACTCCCACCGGACGCCGGTGCTGCTGCCGGCCTTGCGGGTGACCAGCACCACGCGGTCGGCGACCATGAAGCTGGAGTAGAAGCCGACACCGAACTGACCGATCAATTCCGCGGTCGCCTGCTCCGAACCCCCGCCGGTCTCGCGCGCCTGCCGAAGCTTCGCCAGCATCTCGGCCGTGCCCGACTTGGCGATGGTGCCGATCAGGTCGATGACCTCGTCACGCGACATGCCGATCCCGTTGTCCCGGACGGTCAGGGTGCGTTCCGCGGGGTCGGTGTCCAGGTCGATGTGCAGGTCGCTGGTGTCGACCTGCAGGTCCTTGTCCTGGTACGCGGCCAGCCGGAGCTTGTCCAAAGCGTCCGAGGCGTTGGAGATCAACTCCCGCAGGAAGACGTCCTTTGTCGAGTAGATGGAGTGGATCATCAGCTGCAGCAGCTGACGGGCCTCCGCCTGGAACTCGATGGTCTCGGTCGACATTCCGTCGACAGGTGATGCCTCGGTACTCATTGCCGCCAACGCCCTTTCGCACCCGCCCGGATTCTGCACCGGACACCTTAGTCGGACGGTGCGCCATCACGGTGATCGATGACCCGGGCCGCGGCGGCGTGACCCTGCCGAACGGGGATTACCGATGGTGCCCGGGCGTCGACCGCCCGGCATCAGGTGCGTCGGCGCCGGACGGGCGGCACGGCGTCGGCCGCGGGAATGACCGCGCCGAATGCGCGGACGGTGGCGGTCGGGAAGACGGCGCGGGCTCGGTGGACGCTGCCGGAGAGACCGGGTCGCCGAGCCGCAGGGAGCGGCCGCCGAAGGCGACACCGCAGATGAGGAACCAGCCGTACCCGATCACCAGTCCGGCCAGGATGTCGGTCAACCAGTGCACGCCCAGCAGCGCCCGGCTGGCGGCCACCCCGACGGTGACCAACGCCGCGGCCCCCGCGAGGAGTGCCCGGGTCGTCCGCGAGCGTCCGCGGCCCAGGATCAGCGCGATCGCCGGCCACACGGCAGCCGCGGCGGCCGCGTGCCCGGACGGGAATGACGGTCCCGCCCACCCGACCAGTTGCGCGACATCGGGGCGCCCCCGGTCGATGACCTCCTTGAGCCCGTTCGCCAGCAGCTTCTCACCGAGAAAGACGACGGCGAGGAAGGCGAAGACGGCCGTCCGCCGGAACCGGAGGAAGTCCACCAGGCCGGTGACCAGCAGGGCGAGCAGCACCACCACGGTGTCGCCCAGTGCCGTCACGACGGTGAGCACCCGCACGCTGCCGGCGGTCGCCTCGCGCGCGCCCCATTGCGCCACGTCGTCATCCCACGAGCCCAGACCCGTTCCGGTGTTGACCATGTCGAGCAGCACCCCGACGACCAGGGCCACCACGAAGGCGATCAGCAGGCACACCGTCAGGATCAGTCCGCCCGCGACCGTGCGGTCCATCCGCCGGCGGAGGAACCGGTGCAGCCGCCGGTGCCGGACGAGCCACCGGATGACGGCGCGCTCCTCGACGGCGGGATCGATCGGGTCGGGCAGGGCCCGCACCGCTGACAACAGGAAGAACCCGACCGCGCCGGCCGCCGCGATCAGCAGGACGGCAACGCTCACGCTCACCGCGCGCGGTGCGGCGCACCTGTCGCGGCCGCGTCGTCACCCGACGCTGCCGCCCGCGGGACGCACCGGTTGGCGATGAGGTACACCGCGGCGACGCAGGCGATGCCGAGCAGCGCGCCACCGAGCGCGTCGGTCAGGTAGTGCACGCCCCGGTACATCCGGGACAGCCCGACGACGATCGGGACGGCCACCGCCAGCAGCACGGTCACCGCCCGGATCCACCGGTTGCGGGTGTGCTCGAAGATCACGATCGCGATGGCGGCGTAGGCGGTGGCTGCAGCGGCGTGCCCGGACGGGAAGCTGGTGCCGACCGATACCTGGTCGAGCTGCTCGACGGCCGGACGCTCCCGCCCGACGATGCCGGTGACGGTGATGAACACGGCCGCCTCCAGGATCAGCGAGAAGCACACCAGGAACGGCTCCCGCCACGACCGCCAGACGGCGAACATCACCACCGCGATGACAGCCGTCGCAACGACTTTCACCATGGTCTCGGCGAGCAGTGAACCGATCTCGGACAGTCGGTCCAGCGTGGGCGTGCGGTGTTCGACGAGCCAGTTCGTCGTCGACGTGTCGAGCGACGACAGTGAGGTGCCACCCAGTGGGCCGGTGATGAGCAGTCCGATGCCCACCCACACTGCGGTCAGCGCCGCATACGCGAGCAGCAGCAGGAGACCGGACCTGACCAGATCCTTGGCGGTGATCCGCGCTGGTCGCCGCGTTCGGGCGCCCGACGCGGACCTGGACGACGTGGACGACAATCGATCGGGCGACAGGCTCATGATCTGGTCAGCGCTCCTCCGACGCGAAGGCGCTCAGCTGGCCGCCGGGTCGTGTTGTGCCGGTGGTGTTCCCCGAGGCGCCGTGGTGAAAACGGGCCGATCGGCAACGTGCGCCTGACCGGTGGGCGGGCGCGACCGGCGGCCGGATCGAGGTTCTCAGCACTGGCCGAACGGCGGGCGGCCGCTCCAGCTCAGGGAACCGCCGCCTCGCTCGCGGTGCGGCACGAGCAACGCGTCAGCTCCGTGAGCAAGGGGTGCGAGGCGACCAGACGGGTGCTCACCGGATCGGAACGCGCCTTGTCGGACCCGGCGCCGGCAGCGCCGAGCGCCCCTTCGTGACCGACCGGCGCGGCGCTAACGGGACCAGACGCAGTCCGCGTTGAGGCAGGCCCACCCGTCGCGGGTGTCGGCGGGGCGGGTGTGCGCGCCACAGGTGGGGCAGGCGGTCGGCGCGCCCAGGCGGATCAGGGCGGTGGCGTGGGCGGAATCGTCGCCGGCGTGCGGGCGGGGAGTTCTCTGCTGGGAGGTCATGCGGTCCCTTCGGTACCGGGTTGATGGTTCAACCCAGGGGAGGGACGCCACCGGGTTGCGTTGGTTGCCGCTCGGTGAGACCACCCACAGCGGCCGGTACGGCCCACGGGCGGTCGTTCGGCGATCACCAGGGCCGGTCAGCCGGCGATGACCGGAGGGCGGTCAGCCTGCGAAACCGGGGGCGGTCAGCCCGACGATGACGGGACGGCGGTCAGCCGGCACTTCCCGGGGCGATCAGCAGGGGGTCACCCCGGCTCACTCGGCTCGCGGGCCGGCGAGGGCGAATGGTGCGCCGTCCGGATCGGTGAGGAAAGCCATCCGGCCGAACTCGGTGTCCATCGGAGGGCCCAGCAGCGTGCCCCCGCCGGTGGTGGCTGCCGCGCAGGCCGCGTCGACGTCGGCGACCGCGAAGTAGGCGAGCCAGTGCGACGGCGTCCCGGCCGGAGCGCCCATCATGTCGCCGATGCCGCCGAGCGGGTCCCCGCCAAGGGTGAACGTCGTGTAGTCACCGGGGGCGCCCTCCAGAGTCTGGTAGCGGTAGCCGAAGACCGCTGCGTAGAAGGTGCGGCCGGCCTGCACGTCCGTGAGCCGCGCGTCCTCCCACGTCAGGCCACCTGGCTCGTTGTAGACCTCCGAACCGATGGTGCCGCCGGCCTGCCAGATGCCGAACGCGGCGCCGGCCGGGTCCATCGCGACCGTCATCCGGCCGTTCCCGCCCACGTCGAAGGGCGGCATCAGCACGGTGCCGCCGTTGGCGGTGACCGCGGCCGCGGTGGCGTCGACGTCGTCGCTGGCGAAATACACGGTCCACACCGTCGGCTGGTCCGGGTCCTGCTTCGGCCCGATGCCGGCGGCGTCACGGTCGTCGACCTTGCACATCGTGTAGTGGCCGTACTCCTCGCCGGTGTCGACGAACGACCAGCCGAGCACGGCCCGGTAGAAGGCGGTGGACGCGGCCACGTCGGGGGCGCCGAGATCCACCCAGCACGGTGTTCCCTGAGGCCATGGTTCGGTGCGGATCGGCATGAGTTCGCCCCCTGTGTGGTCGGTTCCGGGCCAGCCTGGCACGGACGCCGCGACCACGGAACCCCCTCGATGGGCAGACAGCCGACGGTCGTGCCCCCGTCCCTGCGTCATGGGACGCCGGACCCGGCCGGCCCGACGAGGCGAACGGTCAGCCCGGCGTCTTCCCCGCGTTCGCGAGGGCAGCGGCGTCGCCGGCCCGCTCGTCCGGACTGGCTTCGGGCTGCGACGGCAAGGTGTCCGCGTCCCCGCCGGCCTCGGCATACACCGGCTCTTCGCTCGCCTTCCCGTTGGGGCCCGTCGCGCCCGCTGGCGCGGAAGAGGTATCGGCCGCGTCGTGCGGCCGTGCCGGGGCCCCCTGCCGGCGGGACTCGGTCAGTCGCTGCTCGACCCGCTCGGCGGCCGCCAACAGGTACGGGATCCGGTCGACCCGCGCCGGCGCGTTCGGCGAGTCCGGGCCGTGCCGGGCGATGGCCTCGGCGATGCGGTAGGTGACCGTCATCCGGCGGCCGTGCGGGCCGACGGTCTGGTCGGCGAAGGTCAGGGCGTCCGACACCGGGTCCTCGATGAACGGGAACTCGGCCATGACGGGACCGAACCCGCGCTCCGCCGGCACGAAGCGAGCTCCGGAGTGCTGGCAGACCAGGGCCGTGACGCGCTCGTCCCAACCCAGCTCCCGCAGGTACAAGGCACCGTCCAATGGATGGAACCCGGTTTTCTGGATCGACGGCGCATACCCGATGTCGTGCAGCCAGGCCGCCGCGATCAGCACTGCGCGATCCTGCTCCGGTACCGTCACGGCCAGCTCCGCGGCCCGCCGGGCCACCCCCTGGGTGTGGTGCCAGCGTTCCGGAAGCTCCTTGCGTAGCAGCTTTCTCGACAGCTTCAGGGCAGCCGCGATGAGCCCGTTCTCGTCGGGTACCGGCGTCACGACGGCTTTGCCCACGGAGATCAATCCTGTACCGATTCCCGGCTGCGTTGCACGATCAACGGATCTGCCGGGTAGACGACGGCGGGATTCTTGTCCTCGTAGTCGAACTGGTTGAGGAAGAAGCGCATGGCATTGATGCGGGCCCGCTTCTTGTCGTTGCTCTTGATCGACGTCCACGGTGCGGTGTCGGTGTCGGTGTTGAGCACCATCGCTTCCTTGGCCGCGGTGTACTTGTCCCACCGGTCGAGTGATTCGATGTCCATCGGCGACAACTTCCACCGCCGCACCGGGTCGATCTGCCGGATCGCGAACCGCGTGCGCTGCTCCGATTGCGTCACCGAGAACCACAGCTTGGTGAGTGAGAATCCGCTCTCGATCAGCATTTCCTCGAACATCGGCGCCTGCCGCAGGAAGATCTCGTACTCGCGGTCGCTGCAGAACCCCATCACCCGCTCGACTCCCGCGCGGTTGTACCAGGACCGGTCGAACAGCACGATCTCGCCGGCGGTCGGCAGGTGCTCGATGTAGCGGTGGAAATACCACTGGCCGAGTTCGGTCTCGGTCGGCTTGTTCAGCGCCACGACCCGCGCCGCGCGGGGGTTGAGGTGTTCCATAAAGCGTTTGATGGTGCCGCCCTTGCCGGCGGCGTCCCGGCCCTCGAAGAGGACGACGTGCTTGGTGCCGGTGTCCTGCGCCCAGTACTGGAACTTCAGCAGCTCGATCTGCAGCTCGTACTTCTCCGCCTCGTAGATCTCCCGGTCCAGCCGCTCCTGGTAGGGGTAGCCCTCCCGCCAGGTCTCGATGGGGTTGCCGCCGGGGTCGATGAGGTCCGGGTCGGAGCCGTGCTCGTCGTGCCGCACGGAGTAGCCGTCGTGCAGCAGTTGGTCGAGGTACTCGCGGAAGTTCTCACGGATCAACACGTCGATCAGTATCGACCACTGGACCGTGTCCTGGCTGATCCAGGACCGGACAGTGACGGCATGCGTCAACCGGTCACGCTGAGAATGTCCTCGGCCGTCACTGCGAAACGCGCAAGGCGTGGATCGTCTCCGCCGAACGTGACGTTCGTGCTCTCGTCGGTCAGCACCCGGGTCGTCGAAGGGTCTGCGGTGGTGATCACCAGGATCCGCCCGTCGTCCGCGGCGATCCACTGGAAATCTGCTGCCCAGAACGCCGAGATTAGGCCGTACGTGTACTCGCCGGGTCCCTGCGCGGAGAGCAGGGTGCGCGAGCCGGAGGCGTCATGGAGTGCGACCTCGATGCTGCCGTTGTCCGACGTCGTGTCGATCTGCTGCCCGCTCGGGCTCACGGTGGAACGGGTGAGCAGGTTCGCCTCGGACGGCACGTCCGCTGCCGGCACCTGCGTGACCGCACCTGTCCGGACATCGACGATCTTCTGCCATCCCGCACGGAACGTCGGCCCGGGTGGGTCGGTCATCCGGAACATGGTCACCTCGAGCCGGCCGCCGGGTCGCCAGACCAGCTGCGGACCGATCTCCTTGCCCAGCTTCATGGCCTCGGGCACGTCCTGATCGGTCAGGCAGAGCACATCCTTGGCCGGGCGGCCCGCCGCCGCGACAATCCGCACGCACCGGGAGGAGTCCGCGAAATAGGCCACCGTGCCCTGCAGGGAGCTGTCCGGGTGGTCTGCCAGTGATGGGAAGTCGGGTTTCGGTCGGGCGACGTCGAGCCAACCCCACACCAGCATGCCGACGACCGCAACCGCGATGGTCGCCAGCACGGATACCAGCACTCTCGAGGTCAAACGGAGCCGCCGGCCGCTGGGAGGTGCAGGCAGACCGGTTGGTGCTTGGCCGCTCATCACGCGCTCCTCCGCCGTCGGCGTCATCGGCGGATGGCCGGCACACCTCCGGCTCCCCCGAGCATCGCACCGGCGGCGCGGAACCCGCCAGAGTCTTCCGACCCGACCGAGTTGTCGTCACGACGACGGTGATATTTGTTGCGGGACAGCGGCTTCAATCCCGCGCATCGCCATGATCGATTTTGATTCGCCTGTGCAGAATTCGTCGGCCCCTACCGTCCACCCGCGGACAATCCGGTCGCAGAAACCCACGGCGGCCGAGAGCGATCACACCCACTGGTCCGGGTAGAGCTCCTTGATGACGGCGTAGGCGAAGTTCGACGTGGGCGTGGTGAAGTTGGTCGACTCGTTGGCGACGGCGGCGATGGTGACGTCGACCTGCGGCCGGCGCATCACCACGCTGCTGAAACCAAGAACGGCGCCGTTGTGTCCGACGAACTCGTTGAGCCGCTCGCAGCCCAGGCCGTACCCGATCCGGATCTTCTGACCCGGGAACGGCCGGTAGTCGAGCCGCGCCGCCTGCGTCTGCGGGCTCAGCAGGCTGCCCGACGCCAGTTCCCCGCCCCAGACCCGCAGATCGTCGAGGGCCGAAATCATGGCTCCGGCGGTCGACGGGACCGCCGGGTTCAGGTCGGTGACCACCTTCGGCGGCCGGGCTGCGTTGTCGAACGGCGCGTTCGGGTCGGTGACCGGGGGGACGTACCCGGTCGGGTGCGGATCGGGCAGGGAAACCGTTGTCGGATAGGACGTCTGCGGCAACGGCAGCTCGTCGATGACGCCGGTCGTGATGACCTCGCCGGCGGGTTTGCCGGTGACCTTCTGCAAGACCATGCCGAGCAGTGCGTAGTTCGAGTCGCAGTACGAGACCTGCGTGCCGGGCGCGAACAGGGGTTGGTGCCTGGCGATGATCTCCAATGTCTGGGCGTCGGACCAAGGCATCGTCGGGTTGGCGTCGAAGGCGGCGAGAAACTTCTCGTCGGAGGTGAAGTCGTAGATGCCCGAGGTCATGGCGAGCAGATCCTTGATGGTCACCATGGATCCGTCGGCCACTCCGGGCACGAACTTCTCGAGGGGCTCGGTCAGCGAGAGGGCGCCGGCGTCCACCTGCTGCAGGACCGCGGTGGCGGTGAACGACTTGGTGATGCTGGCGATGCGGACATGGTCGCCCGGCCGGAACGGCGCCTTCGTGGTCAGGTCGGCGTACCCGGCCGACCGCTGCCAGGCGTTCGATCCGATCCACACGCCGGCCGCCATGCCGGCGAGGCCGGTGGCGGCGAAGGTCTTGTCGAAGATCGCGTCCAGGGTGGCCGTGGTCGCGGTGTCCAGGGTGACGGCGGCCGCTGACGCGGACCCGGACACCGTCGTGGCGGCGGTCGCGCCGGAGGAACCGGACGTAACCGCCGATGACGACCCGGCGGCACTCGCCGAATTGGTGGTGCCGCCCGAGTTCGTTGTGCCGCCGGAGTTCTCACCCGTGGAGCACGCCGCCGCAAGCACCCCCACGCCCGCCATCCCGGCGAGACGGAAGGCCGTCCGCCGATCGATCCGCCGGCTGCAGATGTCCGGCCCACCGTTCGCGCGGTCGAAATCCGCCATCGATCCCCCTTGAAGAATGACCCGACAGACACCCCCGACCCGGTCACCGTACGACAGACCGGACCGGGCGGTGAGGCAGTTGCTGGTTCGGGCACCGGGGTGGCCAAGTCGTCGAGGCCGGGCGTGCGGTCGCCTGCTGATCGCCGATCACCTCGGGGAGACCATGCGAACCTTCCGACGGGTGCTGCGGCGGTTCGGCCGGTTTGGTTCGAATCCGGGTCTTGACATGAGCGCCGCCAAGAGGTGAGCTACGCCACATCCGGCCGCGGTATCCGAGTGGTAGCTGGCCGTGATTCCCCGCTGTGGCAGCCTCCCGGCGGGTGTCAGTGGCCACTCGCGGAAGGCATTGGCATGCGCCGATTTTCCCGATTCTCGATCTTTGCCACGTCCGCCGCCTTGGTGGCGAGCAGTCTGCTCGCTGTGCCGACTGCGGCGGCGACAACGTCGTCGGCCCCCGGTGGTCCGGGCGCGATGTCGCACTTCGGCCTGGCCCGAAAGGACTGCCTGGGTACGGCCCGGAACGGCACGTCCAAAGTGTGGTTCACCGTCGCGGGCGGCGTGCTGTCGGACGTGTACTACCCGACGGTGGACAACACCAACAGCGAGACGCTCCAGTTCATCGTCACCGACGGGTCCACGTTCACCGACCTGCAGTCCCGCGACATGACGTACCAGGTCAGTGCTCTGGACCAGTCGGGCATGGCGTGCCGGGTGACGTCGAAGGACAAGCACGGGCGCTACACGCTGACCACGGATTACTACACCGACCCCAACCACAACAGCGTGGTGATGCGGACACGGTTGAAGGCATCAAAAGGCAACCCGCGCTATCAGCTGTATGCGCGGTTCGACGGGACGATCAACGGCAATGGCGGCGGCGTTGGCGGTGGCGGCGATCCAACGAAGCAGAACGCGGGGGCCGATGATGCCGTGATCGATACCAGCACCGGGTCTCCCGTGCCGGTGTCCATCGACACGAACACGGCGACCATTGCCGCCAATCGCGACTACGCGACCCCGGTCTATGCGGCGCTGCGCGCGGACCGGCCGTTCCTCAAGGCCTCCAGCGGCTATGTCGGCAGCGCCAGCGACGGGCTGACCCAACTCGATGCCGCCCGCCGGCTGACCACCACCTACAGCACGGCCACCCAGGGCAACGTTGTGCAGGTCGCACAGCTGGACGTGAACGGCGGCCGCCCGGCGACGCTCGCCCTCGGTTTCGGGGCGAGCAAGGCGACCGCGATCGCCACCGCCGGGTTGACCGCGCGATCGGACGCCGGCCGGATGCTGGACGCCTACCAGGCGGGTTGGCAGCAGTACGACCGCAAGCTCAAGCCGCCGGCGCAACCCTCCAGCCTCAACAAGGCGCAGCGCAAGCAGCTCGCGGCGACGTACTACCTGTCGGCGAACGTGCTGAAGGCCAGCGAGGACAAGACCTTTGCGGGCGCGATCGTCGCGTCCCTGGCCAGCCCGTGGGGGCAGGCCGTCGCCGCCGGCAATAGCGACCTGACGTACTTCGGCTCCTACCGTGAGGTCTTCGCGCGCGACCTGTACGAGACGTTCACCGGCCTGCTCGCGACCGGCGACGTGAACACCGCCAAGGCCACCGTGCGCTTCCTGTTCGAGCGCCAGCAGCAGTCCGACGGCTCCATGCCGCGGAACAGCCTGATCAACGGAAAAACGGCGCCCGACTCGTTCGGTGTGCAACTCGACGAGGTCGCCTACCCGATCCTGATGGCGCGGACCGTCGGCCTGACGGACAAGGCCTTCTACGAGGCGCACATCAAGCGTGCCGCCGATTTCGTCGTCGCACGCGGTCCGTCGTTCGGATCCGAGCGGTGGGAGGAGCAAAGTGGATACTCGCCGTCGACGATTGCCGCGGAAATTGCCGGGCTCACCGCCGCCGGGGCGATCGCCGAGCTCAACGGTGACGCCGCCGGTGCCCGGGTCTACCGGGCGACGGCTGACCATTACCAGCGCAAGGTCAAGAATTGGGCCGTCACGACCAACGGGCCGCTCAGCAAGACCCCGTACTTCATCAGGCTGTCCAAGAACGGCGATCCCAACGAGGACACGACCTACAACCTGGGCAACGGCGGGCCGACGGTGGACCAGCGCACCGTCATTGACGCCGGCTTCCTTGAACTGCCGCGACTCGGCGTCCTGCCTGCCGACGACGCGGATGTCGCGGCCACCTTGCCGCTCGTCGACCAGCACCTCGGCAGGACGACAAACAGCGGGCAAGGCTACTACCGGTACGGGACCCCCACGCCCGGTACCGAGGACGGCTACGGCGATTGCCATGTGCAGGACCCGACCAGTTGCATCTACGAAGGCAAGCCCTGGGCCGGGGAGTGCACCATCAACGGTGTCAAGCAGGACCAGAACCAGGGCTCCGGTCACGTCTGGCCCGTGCTGTCGGCGGAGCGGGCCGAGCACGAAATCGCAACTGACAACTCCGCCGCAGCCCCCGCGTTGTGGCTCGGCATGGCCAGAACCGCGTCGGGTATCGGCCTGATCCCAGAACAGGCATGGGAAAACCCGGACGTCCCGGCCGACCCGTATGGCACCACGCCGGAATGCGCGTCCATCGGATTCCAGAACGGCAAGGCGGCCGGCAGCGCGTCCCCATTGACCTGGTCGGCCGCGTCGTTCGTCCGGCTGTCCACCAACATCCGCACCGACTCGGTCAGCGAGACGCCGGTCGACACGACGACGCGGTACATCAATCAGGCACCGCCCGCGGACGCGCCCGTCACGATCACGTCGCCGGTGATCAACACGGTGGTCCCGAACGCCCCCCTGACGGTGACAGGTGTGACTGCACCGAACGCCACGGTGGATGTGGTGGCCGCCAACACCGACAACGATGGCGCGGTCGGTAGGGGAACCGGTACGGCGGACGCAAACGGGGACTACTCCGTAGTGGTCACGCCACCGATCGGCACGCTGTCGATCACCGTGCTCGCCACGACATCGACCGGTGCGACCGGATTCGCCCAGACGTCGGTCGTCAACGACGTGGTTCCCGGCACGCTGATCGCGCAGTTCGGGGATCCTGCAAATGATGACAACGGTCCGGGGACCTACGCCTACCCGACGGCGGCCGACTTCAAGCCGGGCGCCTACGACCTGCGGAGCGTGCAGATCTACGACGTCGGCACCGATGTGGTTTTCCGGGTGCAGACCGCCAACCTGTCGCCGACCTTCGGCAACCCCTTCGGCGCACAATTGGTCGACCTGTACATCACCAATCCCTCGGGTGGTCAGACGTCGACGGCAGCGTCATTCTCCGGGCGCAATTACTCGCTGCAGACGCCTTGGAACAGACTGATCGAAGCGCAGGGCTTCGGCCAGCGATTCGTCGACGGCACCGGTGCGACGCTGGGATCGGTGGGGACCAAGGCATCGGAGGTGACCCGCTACATCACGATCACGGTCTCCAAGGCCGCCCTGGGTGGGGCTCCCTCCAGTGGCTGGAATGTCGCCGTCGTCCTGACCGGTCAGGATGGCTTCTCCCCGGACCAGGCCAGGGGTTTCCAGCCGACGCCGCAGCCGTATCAATTTGGGGTGTGCGCAGCCGGCGACAGCAGTCCCGTCTGCGCGGTCCCACCGGGAACCGTGCCGAAGGCGGTGGACATCCTGACGCCACCCGCGGTGTCCCAGGCGGACGTACTGAACCCGCTTGCGCCACCGGTGGAGATTCCCGCGATCAGCATTCCCTGACCGGCATCCGCTCGGCGAGCACGCGCACAGAACCGCGAGCGGTCATCCGTCCTTGGACGGGTGGCCGCTCGCCGTCTTCTTCGCGGCCGGCGGGTGCAGCGGCAGGGTCACCCGGAACGTCGTGCCGGCCGGTGAGGTGTCGAGACCGATGTCGCCGCCGTGTCGATCGACGATGATCCGCCGGGAGATGTCCAGACCGAGGCCGGTGCCCTTGCCGACGCCCTTCGTCGTGTAGAACGGGTCGAATGCCCGGGCCTGCACGTCCGGCGGCATTCCTGTTCCGGTGTCGGCGATCTCGACGATCACATGGTCGGCGTCACACCGGGTCCGCACGGTGAGTGTGCCGGTGCCCTGCATCGCGTCCACGGCGTTGTCGATGAGGTTGGTCCAAACCTGGTTCAGCTCACCGACATTCGCCTCGATCAGCGGCACGTCCTCGCCGTACTCGCGGATCACCGTCACGCCGCCGGCGAGTTTGTGGTTCAGCATCACCAGCGTGCTGTCCAGGCCCTGGGAGACCTGGGTGGATTGCAGCGAGGCGCGGTCCATGTGCGCGTACGACTTGACCGCACCGACCAGTTCGGAGATGCGGCGGGTGGACTGTTTCATCTCCGACAGCAGGGATCGGGTCACCAGTGAGCTGGCTATCCACTGCAGGCCCGCGGTCAGCGCCGGCCCATCCACTACGTCGGCGACCCGGTCGCACCAGTCCGCATCCAGACCGGCCGCTGCGAGCGCGGCCGCGATCGACCAGGAGTCGTCGACGCCGTGGTCGTCCAGCCACTCGGTGATGGTCTCCTCACGATCGGCCAGCAGCAGCGGCTTCATCACCGGCGCCGTCGGCGGGATGGTCCGTCGCAACTCGTCCAGCGCCACGAACTGGGCGGCCGAGATGTCGCCGTGCGCCAGCTGACCCAATGACGTCAGCAGCGTTCCGCAGCTCTCCTCGAGCGCGTCCACGGCGCGGGCCGCCGCGGACGCCGGGTTGTTGATCTCGTGCGCGATCCCTGCCGCAAGGGTGCCGAGCGCGACCAGTGCCTCCCGCTGCCTGGCCATCGACTCGATGTTGCGGACGGTGCCGACCAGGCCGGTGATGAAGTGGATGCCGAACGGAAACCACGCGTCGGCAAGGCGTCTGAGCTCGGTGGCGTCGACGGCCAGCATTCGCCCGTCCGCCACCGCCCGGGCGGTGGCGAGGTAAACACCGTGGCTGTCCCAGGCCTGGAACCCACCGGCCCACTGCCCCGGGCGGGTCATCACGCCCAGCACGGTTTCCTCCTTGCCCACCCGCCGCAGCAGCTCGATGCTGCCGTCGAGCAGCACCCACCACCGACCTGCGGGCTTCGCCTCGTGGAACAGCTCGTCCCCGGCGGTGAATGGCACCTCGATCCCGGCGTCGATCAACTGGGCCAGCTGCTGATCGTCCAGGCCGTCGAACAGGGGAATGGCCCGCAGCTCGTCGAGGGTCATCGGCGAGCAGCCTCAGCTGCGGTGATCGGCGCCATCCACCCCCCGTTCGGTCGCGTCCGTGTGAACCGGATCAGCTTAGGCGCGAGCCCGGCGAAACGGGACAAACCGATGCGGTGACGCGGAGCCCGCGCGGTGCCGGCCCCGTGGCCGTGACACTGTCCCGTTGTAGACGCGCCCGCCGACGAGGAGGTCCGGGGTGGAGGAGATCTGTGAGGTCGTGATCACGGCGCCCGACGCCGATTGGCTCGTGGAATTCACCCGCCGCCTGGTGGGGCTCCGGCTCGCGGCATGCGGGCACACGATCGACCGGATCCGGTCGATCTACCGCTGGGCCGGCGACATCCAGGACGACCGCGAGGCCAGGGTGGCGCTGCACACCCGACGCAGCCTGGTTGCCGCCATCGCCGAACGGGCCGATGCCGAGCACCCCTACGACGTGCCGTGCGTCATCGCACTGCCGGTCGTCGACGCCCATCCCGGTTACCGGGCGTGGGTGCTGGCGGAGACCATGCAGGCCGAGACCCACACGGGCTGAGCCGCTCTCGGGCCGCGGGCCGGCCGTGACACGTGCGCGGAGCGGTGCCGTTGCCGCCGTCCGGCACCATGGTCCCGTGCAGCCCGACCCGGCCCCGTGCCAGCCCGACCCGGCGCCGCGCCAGCCCGACCGTGCCGAGCGGCTGAACGCCATCCTGACCCGGGACGGGGAGCGGTGCGTGTGGTGCGGGCGGCCCTTCGGCCGGCTGGTGCCGCCGACGACCGATCACCTGATCCCGCGGGTGAAGGGCGGCCCGTCGTGGCTGGAGAACGAGGTCGCGGCGTGCCGCCGGTGCAACGGTCAACGGGGCCACCGGGCGCCGGTCGACTGGCTGCAGGAGTGTCGGCGTCGTGGGTGGGACCCGGACACGGGAACGCTTGCGACGACAATGGCGGCGCTCGCGTCTGCCATCACCGACCGCGGCGGTCAGCGGCGGGCCGCCAGGTACCTGGACGGGCAGCGGCGGAGGTTCGGCAAACTGGGATGAACCGGGTCCGAATCGCCCGGTTCCGCCTGCAATTTCATGATCGCGACATAGGATTCCGGGCGGGGCAGAGAACGCACGGATCGACGCCAGGCCCACCGGCCCCGTTCCCGGGCCGCGGACCGCACCAGGGGAGCCACCGTGACCGACGTCGCCCAGCAGCCGCCCGCCGACCCCCCGGCGTCCCGGCCGACGACCGCACGGGTCACCGCACCCGGGGACACACCGACCGAACGGAAAGGCCCGCCGAGGCTCCTGGGCCTGATCAAGCGGGTGCCGTTCACCACCTTCTACGTGGTGACCACCATGGTGCTGGCGATCGCACTGGGCACCCTGTGGTCCAGCGTCGAGAACAAGTCCTGGTACGCAGATGTCGCGTACGGGCTGCCGGCGTTCGAGGACGGGCGCTGGCTGACGCTGATCTGGGGTAACTTCTTCGCGCTGAATCCCGTCTACTACATCTTCGTCGCCGGTTTCTTCGCGGTGCTGACCGGTTTCTCGGAATGGCGGCTGGGCACCTTCCGCACGGTCGTCATCGTCGTGGGTTACCAGATCGTGGCCGTTCTGCTGGTCGCGCTGGTCTTCCTGCTCTTCCGCGATTCCGGCTGGGACTGGGCCGCGCAACGCGCGACGGAAACCGACGTCGGTTTCTCGGCCGGCATGCTCGCCGTCCTCAGCGTCGCCACCGCCACGGTCAAACCGCCGTGGCGGCTGCGGATGCGCCTGGGCATCTGGGCGTACGTGCTGTTCTCCGTCGTGTTCATCGGCCAGATGGCCGACGCAGAGCACTTCATTGCGGTGGCCCTCAGCATGCCGTTCTCCACCCGGCTCGCGGGCCCGCAGGGGTTGCGGGCCAGGGCCTTGCCCACCCGGCACGAGCTGCGGCTGCTGGCCTTCGTCGGCGTGCTGTTGATCGCGACGGTGCAATTGCTGGCCAACTTCCTGCCGGACCGGCTCACCCCGTTCGGGGTGCCGGATGACGCACCGGAGGCCTGGTGGGGTCTGCTGATCAGTCTCGCCATTTCGCTGCTGATCGCCAATGGGCTGCGCAAGGGCTACCGCTGGGCGTGGTGGGTGGCCGTGGTGCTGGCGGCGGTGCCGGTGCTGCTCGTGGTCCTCGTCATCGTGCTGGTGATCATTCTTGCCTTCGCGCCGGACGCCGACATCACGATCGAGGGGCTGCCGCAGATCATCGCGAGCGGGGTGCTCTATGTGCCGTTCCTGGCGGTGCTGCTGGCGGGGCGCAGCGCGTTCCGGGTGCCGCGCCGCAGTCGCCGCCGGATGGCGTCGGGCACATCGCACCCCGAGATCGCCAAGGACCTGTTGCGGCAATGGGGTGGCAGCACGATCTCCTGGATGACCACCTGGCCGGAGAACCGGCACATGATCACCGAGGACGGGCAGAGCTACATCGCCTTCCGCAAGCACGCCGGGGTCGCCGTCGCGCTGGGCGATCCGATCGGCCCTCCCGGGGCGGCCGAGGCGACGATCAACAGCTTCGTGCAGCTGTGCGACAGCGCCGCGCTCGTGCCGTACTTCTTCTCCTGCACCACGGTCACCACGCAGGTGACCGACGCGCTGGGCTGGGAGAGCGCCCAGGTCGCGGAGGACAACATCATCGATCTGCCGGATCTGGCGTTCAAGGGCAAGAAGTGGCAGGACATCCGCACCGCCCTGAACAAGGCGCCGAAGGAGGGCGTGACCTTCCGGATGGTGAGCCTGGCCGATGAATCCTGGGCGCTGGTCCGGCAGGTGGAGAACCTGTCCCAGCAGTGGTTGGGCGACAAGGAGCTCCCCGAGATGGGCTTCACCCTGGGCGGGGTCACCGAGGCGCTGGACCCCGAGGTCAAGGTCGGCCTGGCCGTCGGCGCCGACGGGACACTGCACGGCGTGACGTCGTGGATGCCGGTGTACGGCGGTGACGGTGAGGTGGCCGGCTGGACACTGGACCTGATGCGGCGCGCCGACGGCGGGTTCCGCGCCACGATGGAGTTCCTGATCGCCTCGTCCTGCCTGTACTTCAAGGAGCAGGGCGCCCAGTTCGTCTCACTGTCCGGGGCGCCGCTGGCGAAATCCGACGAGGACGCCGCGGGGGAGACGGTGGTCGAGAAGTTCCTCGACAGCCTCGGCGAAAGCCTCGAACCCGTCTACGGTTTCCGTTCCCTGCACGCCTTCAAGAGCAAGTTCCAGCCACGGCTCTCGCCGATGTACATGGCCTTCCGCGACGAGGCCGACCTGCCGAGGATCGGCATCGCGATCACCCGCGCCTACCTGCCGACCGCCCGGGTCCGCGACATGATCGCGGTGATCAAGCACTGAGCCACGTCATTGTCGCGGCGCGCGTGCAGCATGCGGCGCGGTGCTGACGACGTTTTCCGGCGTTCGGTGTCGCTTGTCCACTTCGCCCGGCCGGGCCAAGGTGGACGCGGCGGGAATCCCCGGCCGTCGGTCAGCGTCCCGCCCGGCGGGGTCGTCCGGCCCTGCTGCCGCCCTGCGCGAGGAGGCTGCGGAAGTGTTCATCCAGGTGATCCAGGGAAAGGTCGCGGACGCCGACGGGCTGCGGACGGCGATGGACAGGTGGAAGCGCGACCTTCAGCCGGGGGCGGACGGATGGCTCGGCATGACCGGGGGCATCACCGACGACGGCATGTGCGTGATGACGGTCAGGTTCGCCTCGGAGGAAGCGGCCCGCCGCAACAGCGCCCGGCCGGAACAGGGCGCGTGGTGGGCCGAGACCGAGAAGTGCTTCGACGGGCCTGTCACCTTCTTCGACTGTCCACAGGTGGAGCTGTGGATGCAGGGTGGCTCCGATGACGCGGGCTTCGTCCAGGTGATGGAGGGTCACACCTCCGACGCCGACCGCATGCGCGATCTGATGAACCGCTACACCGACGAGATGAAGCGGATGCGGCCCGAGATCATCGGCGCCACCATCGCCCTGCACGGGGATGGCGCCTTCGTGGAAACCGTCTACTTCACCTCCGAGGACGAGGCACGGCAGCACGAGTCGATGCCGCCGCCGGCGGAGATGATGGAGGCGCTGCAGGAGAACCAGAGCCTGATGGAGGACGTCACCTATCTGGATCTGCACGAGCCGTGGTTGGTTTCCCCCGGCCGGTGAACAGGCCGCCCGAACAGCGCCACGGGCAGGGCCGCCCACCGCGGTGAGCGGCCGGCCCGCGGCGGAACCTCCCGCTCAGTGCGGGATGTCGCACCGGGCGGTTCGGCTGAACCGGTGACCGCCGGTTGTCACGCCGGTGACCGCGACGTTCACCGCCGACGTCCCGACGACCGGTGTCGCGAACCCGGCGGTTCTGGTACCGCGCCCGCGGAAGTTCAGCGCCGAGGTCCTGGTCGGGAACAGCGACGGTTTCCCGGACGCCACCAGGGCCTGTTCCAGCAGCGGCAGCTTCGCCAGCCCCGGGTCGAGATCCGGGGTGTCCGGCTTGCCGTCGAGGTCGATGCGGGCGAGTTCGTCGCGGTGCTTGATGATCACGTCATCTATCGAGATCAGTGGAACCACAGCGGTTCCGGTGAACCGCGGCGAGCGGGTGAGCTGATCGGGATCGACCAGCCTGGCGCCCACGATGAGCTTGCCCGCGCCCGTCGTCCTGGTCGGCGGAGTGATCTCCAGGCCGATGGGCGATTCGGCGTGGACGCCCCAGGTGTAGCCGTGCGGGCCCTTCTCGTCGCCTGCGCCGACCCGCAGCGTCCACTCGCCGGGATCCGGACCGTCGATCCGGATCATCAGATAGCTCGAGCCCCTGGTGACCAGGTTGCCAGGGGTCGCCGCGGTGATCACCGCAGCCGAAGGGCTGGTGAGTACCAGCTCCACCGGGCGGCCGGGGTCGTGCCAGCTGACCACGAACGCCGCCGATGACACCGTGTCGTCGACCATCGCCGCATGCACGTTCTGCAGCTTCCGTGCCGACCGAATCGCGTCGCCCAACGGCGATGCCGGCGACAGCAGGCCGATCAGCTCCGGCCGGTCGGCGGTGATATCGACCAGGTCCTGCGGTCCTGCGACCAGTCCGCCGACGCCGTCGACCTCGTCGGAACCGGCGGCGATGACTTGCTCACCGCCGACCAGCGCCTGCAGGTGCACGTAGATCTCGTGCAGTTTGCCGTTGTCGGCGGCACTGTGCACCGACTGGAACAGGCCGCCGCGGGCGGCGGCGATCCCGGCCAGCAGAACCTCGTCGCCGGCCACCCCCAGCGAGACGGTGTACACCTTCGTCGTCGCCGGTACCGAGGGCAGCGCCTCGGTCAGATCCGCTCCGCCGTACCAGGACGGCGGCGAGTTGGTCAGTCCACCGCCGACCCAGGGCGGGGTGTTCTCGTGGCCGTCGCTGAGCAGCACGATCGCCTGCGGATGCGTGGGGTCGCCGCCCGCGGTCAGGTCGGCCACCGCCTGCTGCAGGCCCGCACCGATCGAGGTCGCACCGGCCGGCGTGATGGTGTCGATGGCGGTCGTGAGCGCGTCCTGGGTGGCCGCGCCGGCGATCGGCACCACCGGGCTCACCGTGGCGGCGGCGTGGTCGAACATGACCACGCCCGCCCGGTCGTTGATCCGCAGGACGTCGATCAGTTGCTTGGACCGTTCCCTGGCCGGCGTCATGAAACCGTAGAAGCCCATGCTGCCGCTGTGGTCGACAACCTCAGCCACATCAACGGGTTTCGGGGAGAAACCCACACCGTTGGAGATGGCCAGCGCGAAATCCTGGCGCAGTGCCGGCGCCAGCGCCGGGATGCCGAACGGCACCGAGAGCCCGTGCACCTGCACCGTGTAGGTACCCGCCACCGGGGCCGCGATGTGCACCCGCTGGACGTTGTTCGTCGCGGTGGGGAAGGCGGTGACATCACCGTCGATGGCGGCACCACCGCCCGGCGGCAGCACCCGCAGGTACAGCCGGTTCTGCAGGCCCTTGCCGGGACGGTCCGTCCACACCAGGGTGATCCGCAACGGCTGCGCGGGATCGGCGACGGTCACCGACATGGACCGGATGTCACCGGTGGCGACGGCCAGTTGGACGTCATCACTGAAGGACTGTTGACCGGTGCCGGGCGGGTTGAGAATCTGCTGCACGTCGAGCCGGCCGAAGCCCCGGGTGTTGTCCGGCGCGGCGCTGCCGCCGCCCGGGACGGCTGCCGCGTTGATGATCATTGCCTTCATCAGTGCGGCGGAGGGATTGGCCACTCCGCGTCGCTGCCGCAGGTACTGCCGCAGGATCGCCACACCCCCGCTGGTGATGGGCGTCGCCATGCTGGTGCCGGAGTCGTAGAAGTAGTTCTGCTGCGCCAGCGGCCCGGAACCGGCCGGTGCGGGCGGGGTGGTCTCGTTCCAGGTGCCGAAGAACGGACCGCCGGGAAGTCCTCGGCCGACCGCCTCGGCATGGGTGGCGACACCGTCCGCGTCGTCGGCATAGAACGAGTCGATGGTGGAGTCGTGCGCCAGCCCGTCGGGGCCCCGATCGGCCGTACTGACCGTCGATCGGCAGGACAAGATGAACGAACCCGGTGCCACGATGTCCGGCTTGGTGCGGGTGTCGCCGGTGTCGTTGACCGGTCCGCGGCTGGAGAACGTGGCGATGTCGTCGGCATTGTCGGCCTGACCGGCGACGCCGTTGAGGGTGAGTGGCACGTTGACCTTCGGCGTGGCCGGATTGTGGTCGGCGTCCTGCAGATTCGGGTTGATCGAGATGGCCGCGGGCAGCGGCCGCACGCTCTCCGCGGCGCCGACCGTCAGGCAGTTCTTCGCCGTTCCCGGGGCGCTCACCGTGGACGCCCCGGGCCCCGAATTACCGGCTGCGATGACGACCAGCATGTCGGGGTGGTGGAAGACGAAGTCGTCGACGTCCTCGGCGAACGCGGTGTACTTGCCGAGGTTGTTGTTGGAACCCCAACTGTTGGAGTGGATGCGCGCGCCATCGGCGTAGGCGTCGGTGAAAACGCCGGTGACCAGGTCGGCGGGCACGCTCAGGCCGGTGGAGTTGTTCGGTCCCATCGACAGCACGGTCAGCCGGGCTCCGGGCGCCATGCCGCGCAGCGTGCCGTTGGAGTTGGCACCGTTCCCGGCGATACTGCCGCACACGTGGGTGCCGTGGTTGTTCAGGTCGGCGCCGTCTGCGGGCAGCTTCGTGACGGTCGCCCGGATGTTCACCACCCGGCCCGCGAAGTCGGCGAGAACCGTTGCCGGCACACCGGTGTCGAGACCGCTGTCGGCAACGCCGACGATCTCACCCGACCCGTCCAGGCCCAGCGTGGTGCTGATCGGTTCCGCCCGGGTGAGGCCCCGGGCGATGTTGTTCTGGGTCGTGACGTCCGGCAGCACCTCGGCGCGGAGCACGCCGGGGACCGCCGCCAGATCGGCGAGCCGCCCGGTGGTGGTGTGCACGACCGCCCGGCGCGCGGTCGCGCCTTCCACGTCGCCGATGCCGCCCAACGCGGTGGTGGTCTCCCCCGTGTCGACATCCTGGTCCAGGGTGACCAGTACGTCGACCGGCCGTTCGGCCACCCCGCCGTCACCGAGCGCACCGGCATCTGCGACAGCCGCGCCGGTGACCTCCGCGGCCAGTGCCGGATCCAGTTTCTCGACCGGATCGAAGGCGCTGACCTCCCGGATGTTGGCCAGGGCCAGCACATCGTCCCGCCCGGCCGCAGTGCTGCCCCGCACCCGGTACCCGCCGTCCGGCAACCGGTCCACCACCCGCAGGCCCAGGCCGGCCAGTTGGGCGATGTCCTCCTCGGACAGTGGATCGGTGGTGCGCAGGCGCAGATCTTCGGTGCTCATCGCGTTCCCCTCGGTGCAATCCGGCTGACCTCACGGCCCCCCGGCCGGGACCCGCCCTGATCCGGCGGGTCAGCGACGGTCCTGCCGCTACGGGACGGGAGATGGCGACAAACCGCGCTGATACCCGTGTGCCGGGGCGGGCGGCTCGTCACCGTCGGCCGAACTCCGCGAGCAACACGGACTGGCCGCCGGCATCCGCGCCGGTCTCGCATCTCGCGCCGACCGCACCGAACTCGCGGTAGGCGGCCGCCCGGTCGGCGAACCAGGTGGCGCAGGCGGTGACCTGGTCAGGGTCCATCCGCTCGTCCTGGCCGGTGGCCCTGGCCAGGTCCCAGCCGTGCACCAGCAGGTCGGCGAACAACTGCATGGCGTACTCACTGCCCGGGAAGTCACCGAACGACAGGTGCACCGTGCGGTCCATCGCACCTGGCTCCTGCACCGCCGCGATGGCGGGCGGTGTCGCGGCGTCCCAGGCGGCCACCGGATCGTCGCCGAGCAGGTCACCGTCGAACCGGTCACCCACCTCGGCGATGGTGCGCCCGGCGAACAGTGGCACGGCCCAGCAGATCTCGCCGAGGACGTGGTTGACCAGCCTGTGTACGTCCCAGTCCGTGCACGGAGTCGAGAGGTGCCACTGATCGGAGCGAACCCCGTGCACGTACTCGCCGAACCTGTTCTGAGCGGAGATGTACAGCTGCCGAACGTCGTTGTCCATGGCTGTTCCTTCCTGGTCCGAGCCGCCCGCCCCGCGCCGCCTGGTCGGGGCCGGCGGAGGTGGCCACGGCGGCCACCGGTCCCTTGATCCTGGCCCTGTCCGGCGTCCATGTCACCGCAGACGTGGCAGCACCTGGTCGTGGTTCAGCACGGCACGGAACAGGTCGCCGCGCTCGGCGATCCGCGGGATGATGCTGCGGACGGTGAAGCCGTCCGGGCGCAGGGTGGGATCGTCCAGCTCGCCCCACTCGATCGGCGCGGATACCGGCGCGCCGGCAGCGGCTCTCGGGCTGTAGGGCGCGACCAGCGTCCTGTTGACGGCGTTCTGCGTGTAGTCCAGCCGCGCGAGACCGCCGCGCTCGTGCACCTGCCACTTCCAGCTCACCAGGTCGGGTACCACCTGCCCGACGGTGCGGGACAGTTGCTCGACCCAGTCCCTGGTCTGCTCGAAGTCGAGGGTCGGTGCGAGGGGAATCCAGATCTGGATACCTCGGCGCCCGGTCACCTTCGGCCGGGCGACGATGCCCAGGTGCTCGAAGGCGGTGCGGTGCAACCGGGCCAGCACCAGCAGGTCCGACCAACTCGTGCTGTCGCCCGGGTCGAGATCGACCAGTGCGTACGTGGGTCGGTGTGGACCGTCCACCCGTGACGTCCAGGCGTGCCACTCGAGCGCGCCGAAGTTGGCGGCCCACACCAGGGCGGCGGGTTCGTCGACCACCAGGTAGGTGCGGCTGTCGCCCGGAGCGGCCTCGGGATTGTCCCAGCGCGGCAACCACTCCGGGGCGTGGGTCGGCAGCTCCTTGTGCCAGAACCCCTTCACCGCAGCGCCATTGGGGTAGCGGTGCATGTTCAGCGCCCGACGGGTCAGGTACGGCAGTGCGGTGGGCGCGACCACAGCGGCGTACCGGATGAGATCGCGTTTGGTGACAGGTGTCTCGCCGTCGCGCGGTGGGAACAGGACCTTGTCCAGGTTTGTCACCCGCAATTCGCGGCCGAAGACCGACCACCTGCCGGACGGGCCGAGCCGGTCCAGCTCCCCGAGGTCGGCATCCGAAACCGGCTCCGCCGCAGCCGGTTTGAGCGGAACCGACGCCCGCGCCGCCGGCAGGTCGGAGCGCCAGAGCCGGTCGGGATCGGCCTTCACCTCGTCGTTGGTGCGCCCGCTCAGCACCGAGTACGGATGGGCCTCGGCATCCCAGCCGTCGATGGCATGGTCGTCGTGCTTGTGCAGGAGCAGCCACTGTTCCTTGCCGGAATCGTCGATCCTGGTGTGCACCAGCACGAATCGACCGCGGAGCTTCTCGCCGAACAGGTCGACGTGCAACTCGCCCTTGTCGACGGCCCGGCGCGGGTCCGGCGCGTCGTGCGGCGACCAGCGACCCGCGTCCCAGACGATCACGTCGCCGCCGCCGTATTCCCCGGCCGGGATGATGCCCTCGAAGTCGAAGTACTCGATCGGATGATCCTCGACGTGGAAGGCGGAGCGCCGGACGTTCGGATCCAGGGTCGGCCCCTTGGGCACCGCCCAACTCACCAGCACGCCGTCGATCTCGAGACGGAAATCGTAGTGCAACCGCCGGGCCCGGTGCCGCTGGACGACGAAGCTCCTGGAGGCCGCCGGTGCTTCCGCCGGGACGGTCCCAGCGGGTTCCGGCGTCCGGCGGAAGTCCCGCTTGCGGTGGTACTCCGCCAGCGTGGACGGCGCGGGGACGGCAGACGAACGTCGCTGGGCCATCGCGCATCACCCCTCACCCGGCCGCCGGCATCGTCGCCACTCCCACTCACAGGTACCCCACGGTGGGTGCCTTCGCACGATGCCGACGGGTGACGCGCCGACCCCGGCCCGGCGAAAGTTCATTGCGGTCTTGCCCTGGGATGCCGGCGAATGCGAGTGTGTCGAGCATCACCCGTACGAGGTCGGAAGGCCGCCAAGGAGAAGCAATGCGATTGACGTATCGGCGGCTTTTCAGTGCTTTCGTCGCAATCGCCATGGCCGGAGGGGTGATGCTCTCGGCAGCCGGGGGAGCGGTTGCTGCACCGTCCGGGCCACCGTCACCCGTGCCCGTGCCGGATGAGTTCGCCCGCCCCGATACCGACACCACGGGCATCCTGGCGCCGGCGCTGCGGGACGCGAAGGGCACCGTGACCGTCTCGGTTGCGTTGTCCCGCCCGGCCGTCGCCGCGACGGTCCCGGACCGCGCCGTCACTGACGGGCAGCTGCCGTCGGCGGCCAGCCAGCGGGCGCAGACCGCGGGCGTGCGGGCCCAGCAGAACGCGGTGTTGAAGACCGCCGCGGGCCTGGGTGCCGCCGCGGTCGGCCGCGCCAGCACCGCGGCCAACGTTGTCGCGGTGACGGTGCCGGCCAAGAACCTGAGCCGGCTGGCGGCGATCCAGGGCGTGGTCTCGGTGAAGCCGGTCGGTCGGTACCAGACGCAGAACGACCCGACGGAATCCGGCAGCCTGGCGCAGGCGGCCGACTACCTGCGGGCGACCGAGGTGCGGCAGGCCGGCTACGACGGCACCGGCGTCAAGGTCGCCGTGCTGGACTCCGGCATCGACTACACCCACAAGTACCTGGGTGGTCCGGGCACGGAAGCGGCCTACACGAACTGCTATGACGGTGCGGGCAAGGCCTACGACGCCGCCCCGGTGGGCGCGTGCGCCGCGCTGTTCGGCCCGTCGGCGCCGAAGGTCAAGGGCGGCTACGACTTCGTCGGGGAGACCTGGCCGAACACCGCGGAAAAGCCCGACCCCAACCCCATCGACTACGAGGGTCACGGCACGCACGTCGCCGACATCATCGGTGGCCGCAGCGCGGACGGCACCCACCAGGGCATCGCACCCGGGGTCGACCTGTACGCGGTGAAGGTCTGCTCGGCCGTGTCCACCTCGTGCAGCGGCGTCGCCATCCTCGAGGGCATCGACTGGGCGCTGGATCCCAACGGTGACGGCGACATCTCCGATGCGATGGACATCGTGAACCTGTCGCTCGGTTCCGCCTACGGGCAGGCGCAGGACGATTCCACCGTCGCCCTGAACAACCTGGTCCGGGCCGGTGTGGTGGCGGTGGTCTCGGCGGGCAACAACGCGGACCGGCCGTTCATCGTCGGGTCACCGTCCACCGCGGAACGGGCGATCAGCGTGGCGCAAACCGCCCTTCCGGACGACAAGCAGTACACGCTCGCTGTCAACTCGCCGACCATCGCGGGCCTGCCGGGCAACGCCGTCCGCAACATGAAGCTGCAGACCTGGTCACCCGTGCCGACCGCCGCGCTGACCGCACCGCTCGCGCAACCGGGCGGCACCCAGGAGGGTTGCACCGCGGACGACTTCAGCGGCTTCCCGGCCGGTGCGATCGCCCTGGTGAAGCGCGGCAACTGCAACGCATCGGCCAAGGCGCAGAATGCCCAGGCCGCCGGCGCGTCCGCGGTCGTCATCTGGAACAACGTGCCCGGTGACCCACCGGACTTCTCCTTCGGCGGCGGCGCTGAGGTGACCGTTCCGACCTTCACCATCTCGTTCGCCGACGGCTCCAAGCTGTCGGCCGCGGTGGCCGCCGGCCCGGTCTCGGTCACCATCGACCCGGCGCAGGCCACCTCGCTGGCCAACACCACGGTCGGGACGTCGAGCCGCGGACTGGCCATCAGCGGGCAGCGGGCGAAGCCGGACATCGGTGCCCCGGGCGCGTGGCTGTCGGCGGAGGTCGGCACCGGCAACGGGCAGACCAACTTCGGCGGGACCTCCGGCGCTGCACCCGTGATCAGCGGCGCCGCAGCGCTGGTGCTGGACCGCTTCCCGACCGCGAGCCCGGCCGTCGTGAAGTCACGCCTGTTGAACAGTGCCAGCACCGACAACCGCACACCCGGCACCAACGGCAGCTTGTACGCGACGCCGATCAGCCGGATCGGCGCTGGCGAGGTCCGCGTCGCGCCCGCGGTCAACGCCGCGGGGGTGCTGGTCAACAGCCAGTTCAGCGGCGGCGGCAACATCGGGCTCGGCATGCCGAAGCTGACCACCAGGACCACCTCCACCGTTGTGCTCAAGGTCCGCAACACCGCCACATCGGCCAAGACCTACCAGCTGACGCCGACCTTCCGCGACCCGGCGGATGCGGCCACCGGGGCGGTGACGGTGAATGCGCCCCGCGTGGTGCGCGTGCCGGCCCGCGGCACCGCCGACGTCAAGGTTGCGGTCACCATCGACCCGGCCGAGCTGAACCCATGGCCATTCACGCATTCCGCGGGACTGACCGGTGACGGCGCCGCGCTCAACGCCCCGGAGTTCGACGGGTACCTGCTGGCGACCAGCGGCGCGGAGCGGCTGCACCTGGGCTGGACCGTCCTGCCGCAGCGGTCGGCCGACGTGTCCGCGTCCGACACCGTCGGGCTGCGGAACGGGGCCGGAACGCTGTCGCTGACCAACAACTCTCGGGTGCTGGACGGCGCAGTCGACGTGTTCGCGCTGACCGGAACCAGCTCGCGGTTGCCGAAACCCGGTGCGGGAGAGCCCGGCTCGCCGGGCTCCAACCTGGCGCTGATCGACCTCGCGGCCGCCGGTGTGCGGGACAGCGTGACCAAAGATCTGCTGCAGTTCGCGATCGCCGGGCAGCAGCGGCAGACGATCCCGCTGTACCCGGCCGGGTATGAGGTCGACATCGACACCAACAGGGACGGCACACCGGACTACGCGGTGTTCCAGGAGGAGGCCGTCGGTTTCGGATTGTCCGGCCAGAGCGTCGTGTCCGTGGTGAACCTCGCCGGCGGAAGATCAACCGCGTACTTCTACACCGATGCCAACTTCAACGTCTCCACGCAGGTGCTGTCCGTGCCGCTGAGCGCCCTCGGACTGGCGAAGGGGTCGACCTTCGACTTCGACGTCGTGGCCTACGACAACTACTTCAGTGGGTTGGTCACCGACACCATCGAGGGGCAGACCTGGACGGTCGGCTCGACGAAGTACTCGCTGAACAACTCCCTCGTCGTGCCGGCAAAGAAGAGCCTGTCGTTGACGGTGCGGAAGAGCGCCACCGCCGGGGCGTCGACGCAGACCGGCTTCCTGCTGCTGTTCGACGATGCGGTGACGCGTGATGCGCAGGCCGTGAGGGTCACCGGCAACTGACCCTCCCCCAGGCGGCGGCCCGGCCCCAATCGCGGGTCCGGTCGCCGGTGTCGTGGGTGTGC